>VFQQ010000534.1_pt1 | contig 72948 bp, 77 predicted proteins | sample 3512341 | NCBI WGS metagenome assembly VFQQ01 (sample SAMN10412373, study PRJNA504923) | tailings metagenome | isolation source: Relicate 2 Philex TSF1 revegetated site | place: Philippines: Tuba, Benguet | collected 2017-08-29
GCATTAAGGGACATTAAGAGCATGAACCTTAACTATTCTTAACTTCTTAATGGTTCAAAATATCGGCAAAACATTAAAAACCATTAAGGCATTAAGGGACATTAAGAGCGTGAATCTTAATTATTCTTAAATCTTAATGGTTAAAAATATCGGCAAAATAACAAAACCATTAAGGCATGAAAGAGATCTGTTCAATCGCACATTTTCTTATCGTAACATTAATGATTATGCCACTGAGATAGGTGCCCAAAAGGGTGCTGGAGAGGCCTAAAACAAAACACACAGTCCACAAAGACGGGACTGCGTGTCGCAATTACACTTCATCAACAAACTAAAAACCAAATAATATCTTTAGCATTCACAAATATGCAAAAAAAAGGACATGAAAGAAACAAAATATTAAAATTTCCTTCTATGCCCTAAAGTGCTGTAGGAGGGGGATTCGAACCGCCCACGATGTAGTTAGCCAAAAAGCAAAATTTGGTGGTCAACCCCAGTCGACTTTGGAAAAAACCCGTCCGGCTTTACTTTTCGTTTATCCTGAAATCATCACCCCCGAGACAGGAGGGCACGGCTGCCAATTTCGTCACCCTACAGTATTGAAAAGAACTTAACCAACCCTTAGAAAAATAATTTGTGGTTTTGTTTAACGATGCAAAGTTAATACGAAAAAGAATTCTGATGCAAATTATTTACAAAAAATATAAAAATTAAATATATTATTTAGTAAATTTAACTCATAATTAAATAATATTTAGATTTGAAATCTTATCTCTCTTTAACACTGAATAATTTCCAACATGGAAAAACTGCCAGGTATTGATGAAACTGACCTCAGAATCCTTACACTTCTGAGCAACGACGCCAAGATGTCTTACGCTGAAATCAGCGAAAAAGTTTTTTTGTCCGCAGGTGCCGTACATACGAGGGTCAAGAAAATGGAAAGTGCAGGCATCATCAAAGGGAGCAGCCTGATCGTGGATACCCAGAAGCTCGGCTGGGACATTTACGCTTTCCTGGGCATATATCTGGAAAAAAGCTACCTATACGATGATGTTGCCCATCAGCTTATGGAGATACCTGAGATTGTAAGTATTAACTATACCACAGGAATTTACAGTATATTCGTCAAACTGGTTTGCCGCGACACCGCCCATCTCCGGGAAGTGCTGCACGACAAAATTCAGAAAGTACAGGGCATCCAACGTACGGAAACCTTCATTTCACTGGAAGAAACACTCTCTCGAACAGTACCGATTATTTAATACAACTGATGCGAATGACAGAACAGAACTATCTGACCAAAGGAGACCATCCTCCGGAACTCTTATAGTAATCAAGCGATTAAACAGCCACAAGTGTGAACAATAATCGCTCAAAATCACTCATTCCATCATCACGGCAAACGCATTTAACTTTTTTGGATTGTTTTGTCATGGGCTTTGTTTTGCTCCGCAACAAAAACGTATGGCCAAAACCACGGTTAGTCTTGTCTCTTAGCCCGGGGTAACCCCCATGTTATTATTATTAAAATTCCACCCCTTCGGGGTTCAATGCGTTTGACCTGATTCCATCATACCATCATTCTATCATTACCTCATTCTATCATCATGGCAAACGCATTTAACTTTTTTGGATTGTTTTGTCATGGATTTTGTTTTGCTCCGCAACAAAAACGTATGGCCAAAACCACGGTTAGTCTTATCTCTTAGCCCGGAGTGACCCCCATGTTATTATCAAAATTTCACCCCTTCGGGGTTAAATGCGTTTGATCTGATTCCATCATTCTATCATTCTATCATTCCATCAATCAATCAATCATTCACTCATTCTATCAATCACTCATTCCATCATTCCATCCTCACGGCAGCGTAACCTTCACAACTACCGGCTGATGATCGGATGGATAACGCTGATCAAGGGCATCGGTCAGCACTCCGTACTTCAACACACTGATATCTTTACTGGTAAAAACATAGTCGATCCTGTTTTTCAAAGGAGCGTCAAATTTAAAACCGTTAAACGTACCTTCCGGGCCATATGGAGGCAACTTTGAAACGACTTTTGAGTCATTCAGAAGTGTTTGTATAGCCAGTATCTGTTCCGTTTCCGGTGTCGAATTAAAATCACCCGTACAAAATGTTGTTTTTCCTTTGGCGATTTCCTTCATTTTGCTCACCATCAGTTTGCCCGACTCCCTGCGGGCCACCACTCCCTGATGATCAAAATGAACATTAAAGAAAAAGAATTCCTTTCCGGAGGACAGTTCCCTGAACTTTGCCCATGAACATATCCTGTTACAGCAGGTAGCATCCCAGCCCTTACCAGGCACACCCGGCGTTTCGCTCAACCAGAAATCACCAGAATCCAATACTTTAAACTTATCTTTTTTGTAGAAAATGGAAGAATGCTCTCCCCCGTCCTTTCCATCGTCACGTCCCTTACCCAAAAAAGCGAACTCTTTCATTTCTGCGAGGTCCTCAAGTTGCCCCCTGAGCGCCTCCTGCACACCGAAAATATCAAAATCGTGATACCTCACCAGAGCTTTCACATTCTCTTTCCGGTTAGGCCAGGCATTAACGCCATCATTAGAAGTATTGTATCTCAGATTATAGCTGGCTACGATCAGATTAACTGTTTTCTGGGCCCGGAGTGTACCGGACAATAGCATAACGCTTATCAGCAATAAGACTCTTTTCATGGAAATTTGTTGTTTACTCGTTAAAATTTTGTCAAGATAAGGGCAAATTCCTAAAATAAAGAATTCCCGCTTACTCTTCTGTCGGGATTCATCTGTGAATCTGCACTCACCGGCCGCACAATATAGCCTGATTATTGCAGTTTACATGAAAAGCCGTTTTAACTTTGCGTAAAATAAAACAGACCTGCATGATCCTCCGAAAAATCCTTTCCGCTTTCCTGTTTTTACCGATTATGGTTTCAGGGCAGCAGTCCGCCCAAAACAGCATCGAATCCCGGCTAAAACCCATACCGGGTAAATCACTCGCCGAAACCATGATTATTACCGGCGAAAGTTTTACGGGTCTGCCTTATGTTGCCGCTACCCTGGAAGTAAGTCCCGAGCAGCTGGTATGCCGCACAGACGCTTTCGACTGTTACACGTTTGTAGAGAATGTGCTGGCCATCAGCCTTACGAGAATGAGTACGTCTCCCGACTATGCCCGATACACCGAAAATCTTCAAAAGCTACGTTACAGAAACGGCCGCATCGACGGATATGCTTCGCGCATTCATTATTTTACAGACTGGGCACAGCAGGCTGAATCCCTGGGAATAGTAAAAGACCTGACCCGGGAGTGGGGCAATAAAACCGGTAAAGTGGTCAACTTTATGGGAACCCACCGAAACCTGTATCCGGCTTTCGCTACGGACAATCAGGTGTGGACGAGTATACAGGAAATGGAAAAAAAGCTGGCTACCTATGGGTTTTATGAAATTCCTAAAGCGAAGTTTACTGAATTTGAAAACCGTATTAAAGATGGTGACATCATCGCCTTTACCTCGGGAATTAATGGACTGGATGTGAATCATGAAGGTATTGCCGTCTGGAGGAACGGTAAGTTAAGACTTCTTCATGCTTCTCAGGAACTAAAAAAAGTAGTCGTTTCACCGGAAACCCTCGGTGAATACCTGCAGAGAATTAAAAAACATACCGGCATTATGGTCATCAGACCACTTTAAACCGGGTAGAAAAGACAAAAAACGCTCCCATGCGCTACGAAAAAATTTCTCCGGCCCTGTTCATTTCCAACAGAGCGCGTTTCCGGGCTGAGATCAGGCCTGATTCACTGGCTGTATTCTGCTCCAACGACTGGTTGCCTACCAATGCCGACGGCACCATGGGCTTTGTACAGAACTCCAGCCTCTTTTATCTCTGCGGCATTGATCAGGAAGAAACGTTCCTCGTTATCCAACCTTCTCACCCGGACCCGGAACTCAGAGAAGTGCTCTTCGTAAGAGAAACCAGCGAACACCTGAAAACGTGGGAAGGAGAAAAGCTAAGTAAAGAGGAGGCTTCCGGTGTTTCGGGCGTCAGGACTGTATTCTGGTCCTCCCAGTTTGAAAGCATGCTTCACCGGTTTATGCCCACGACAGAGCAGGTCTATCTGCATCTGAATGAACATGACGGTGCCGACCTGTCATTTGTAAGCCGTGAGAGAATGCTGCTGAAGAGCCTGAAGGATAAATTCCCCCTTCATACCTATCTGAGGTCTGCGCCTCTGCTGGAAAAGCTCCGGGAGATCAAAAGCCCGGCTGAAACAGACCTCCTTCGTAAAGCTGTGGAAATCACTGTCAGGGGCTTTGAGAAAGTGGCTCCGTTGATCAAACCGGGAATAGAAGAATTTGAGATAGAAGCCGAACTTACTGCAGAATTTATCCGCCGACGCTCCAGAGGGCATGCGTTTCAGCCCATTGTTGCTTCTGGTGCATCAGCCTGTGTACTTCACTATGTAACAAACAACAAATCCTGCAAAGACGGAGATCTGGTTCTCTTGGATTTCGGAGCGGAATATGCGAATTACAAGGGAGACATGACCCGCACGCTGCCTGTCAACGGACGTTTTACCCCCCGACAGAAAGCAGTCTACGAGGCAGTGCTCGATGTATTTTACCAGGCACGCAGCCGCATCATCCCCGGCAATACCCTTTCAGCCCTGAAAGAAGAAGCCAATGAACTAATGCGGGAAGCCCTGCTGAAGTTAGGCCTCATTACAAAAGAAAATCCTCAGGTGAAAAAATATTTCCCACACGGCATCTCCCATTTTCTGGGGCTCGATGTTCATGATGTGGGCGACAAGTACAACGTGTTCAAACCGGGCATGGTGTTTACCTGTGAACCCGGCATTTACATCCCGGAAGAAGGCCTGGGCATCCGCCTTGAAAACGACATACTCATTACCGAAAAAGGCAATATTGACCTTATGGAAGGCGTAGCCATCGAACCGGAAGAGATAGAAGATCTTATGGCCGGAGGTCGGGGATCATTTTAATGATGGAATGAGTGAATGATAGAATAGTAAAATATTGAATGATAGAATAATGGAAATAAATAAACTCATTCATTCACTAATTCATTCATTCACTAATTCACTCATTGACTCAATCCCTCACCCTGGTTCTTTCTTCTTCTGCTGCCGTTTTACGTTGACGGTCTGCCTGCTGACTGCCGAAAGTGCGCGAGTAGGTCAGCTTAAATACCCTTGCAATAGCCGCTTCGTCTTTGTATTCGACTTTCGCGGTATTATTAAAAGCCATTGCTGTGGCTTTGCCGAAGTAGGAAAATGTATGTAATCCACCGAAAACGTCCGGCACAGAAAACTGAAGCGTCCCTCCTGCCTTACCCAGCTTTTTGGATATCCCGAAGTTCACAACGCCGAAACCGTCAACGGATCTGGCCCCCTCAAATGATTTATGCATATACCATCCCGACAATTCAGCCTCAATCCCATGGGTAAGACTGAAGCGCTGATTAAGATAATAATTCTGAAAGAAGTACCGGTTTTCAAAGGGGCGGGGTGTATATGTTATCTTATAGTTCCTGATGGCATAAGAGCCCCCCAGGTCCATTTTCCACCATTGAAAAGGCTGTAACGACAGGCTGTAGCTCAGGCCCGAACTTCGCTGAAAAACCAGGTTCTGAGGTGACTGAACGTAGATCTCATTGTTGGCATCCGCCGTTAACTGATACCGGATGATCGGGTTTTCTTCGTGTCTGAGAAACAGACCCAAGGTAAGCCTTTTAAAAGAATAATCCGTCTGAAAAGCCGTTGTTATACCGGGTTTCAACAAGGGGTTTCCCGTAAATACAGAACCCGGATCGTTGTAGAACATATTTGAGACGAGATCATTGTAGTCCGGCCGGCTGATGCGCCTTACCAGGCTGGTCTGGAGAGAGGCATTTCCAGAGAACTTCAGAGACCAGTGAATCGACGGAAAAAGCTGGGACAAACGACCGGAACCCACCTGCCCCGTGAAAATACGCTCCCAGAACTCATATCGCAGGCCTGTCGTCAACTGGTTGCCCTCCCGGATGACAGTATTAATGGAAACATACGCGGCCCCTATCCGCTCCCTGCCCGAAGTAGCCCCACCAAACCTGGGATCGGGTATCCATTGCCCGTCGTCCAGGCGTTGCACACCCGACTCATTGACATTTTCAGACCAGGATCCTTTTACACCCGCTTCAAGTTTTACCTTCCTGAATACCTGACGATGGTAATCCGCCTTCAGCAGAGCAATCCTGATCCCAGACAGGCTCCAACCCTTGTTGCCGTGCGTAAAAGCCTCTCCGGCGGGTTGTATCTCATTTCCCTCACGGTCATAATAATCTGACGTTATCAGGGCTGGACTGCTGTTTCTGAAGTATAGAAAACCGCCATCCACGTTAATACCTTCACCTTCAGAAAGTTGTTGTTCTATAAAGATTCCGGATTGAAGACTTTTCCAGACATTTTTTCCTTGCGATTTTAGCAGAAGACGGATAAAATCCCCTGCCGGAAAATCATAGGTGCCGTCATTAAAAACATCCACCTTGTTTCCCGACCGGCTCAGGCTCAGATCCCCCCCTATCAGGGTTTTGCTGCCCAGACGCCTGTCAAGTCCCAGATTAAAATTGTGTGAGTTTCTCAGCGAGGCTGTCTGGCTGTAGAAATTATGGTAGTTGAACCCACCCAGAACCGGCACATTGTGTGATCCCTGGGCATGCCAGCTAGTTTTTCTGCCGTCGTGAAGATAAGCATACGCCGCATTCAGCCGTAAAGGGCCTTTCACATGCGATAAATTCAGTGAGGTGGCGGCTTTTTCTCTCCAGCCATAGCCCCCGGTAGCAGAGTACTGCAGCCGTGTACCGTCTTCTGCCCCTTTATCCAATACAATATTGATCATCGCTCCCCCTTCTGAGTCAGCCGCCGCTGATGGCGAAGTCAGCAGTTCGATGCGCGCGATCTGGTCACCACTCATATTCGTCAGCATGGTCATGAGCTCGGGAAGAGACAACCTGACCAGCCGGCCGTTGATCATCACCGATACGCCGTTCTGTCCATTAAGGCTGATAGTATTGTTTCTTCCGTCTATTACCACTCCGGGGAGTCGCTCCAAAAGCTGCAGGGCGGTGCTGCCGGCCGTCATCATACTGGCTTTCACATCCACTACTTTTCCGAAAGGTGTGTCTCTGACGAAATCTTTTTTTGCCCGAACCACGGCTTCGTCCAGTAATCCCGCCTCTTCCTCCATTATGACCTCATCCATCCGGTAGGCTGTTTCCTGCAACAGCAATTCTCCCGAAAGCAGTGTTTTAAACCCCACACTCCGGAATCCTGCATAATACTGACCGGGCGAAGGTATCGGGATACTGAAGTTTCCGTTTTCGTCGGCGCCGGTACCGGCTACCATGACAGAATCTGCCAAACGATACAGCATAACGTTGGCAAAAGCCACCGGCTGCCCTGAACGCGCAGTAACTTTTCCTGTAATCTGGGAGAGGCCGGGAGTGGCGACAAAAAGAAGTAAAAAAACAAGCGGCTTTTTCATAGAATGGTGTTTTACGGTGAGCATACACAAAACACCTTCATTCAGATCCCATCTCCCAATCCGATTGACAAGGCTCAGAAAACGACTGACCAAATACCGGATTACCAGATAAATCAAAGGATTTTGTATTTTGTCAATTATTTCCGGCCTCTTGTCAATCTTCTTCAGAACAAACATCTGTTTCAGTGTAATTTCCGTTCAATAATTTAAAAGAATGCCGAGCATGACATCCGATACAAAACCCCACTGGTTTATCCGGTTTAAATTGTACCATATCCCATTCTGGTTTGCCTATCATGTCATGTGGTGGACCATCACTATCCGCAGCTTCGGCGATGTGGCCTACAACATTTTCTATTCGGCCTATTCCTTTAAATTCCTGTTTTATGTGGTATTTCAGGCATTCGGCGCCTATTTTAACCTGTATTATCTCATGCCGCGCCTGCTCTACCGGGGCAAGTACGCCGGCTATATCGTCTGCCTGTTTCTTACCCTGCTGGCGTGTACTGTCATCATTACCTCCGGATATTATTTCAGCGCTTACGTATCAAAACATACATTTACGGAGCTCTATCAACGTGATTCCTCTGATTTTATGTATTTTTTCTCCATTAATGTGCTGCCTTCCACCGCTGCGAGCATGACCCTGGCCATGAGCATCAAACTGGCCAAAAACTGGGTCGCTTCACAGAAAAGACAACAGGAACTGGAAAAAGAAAAACTGGAAACCGAGCTCAAGTTTCTTAAGTCCCAGTTTAACCCTCACTTTCTTTTCAATACCATCAACTCGATCTTTGTGCTCATTCATAAAAATCCTGACCTTGCTTCCGAATCACTTGCTACATTTTCAGACCTGATGCGTTATCAACTCTATGATTGTACAGAAAACGAGATCAGCCTGGACCGTGAGCTGACCTTTCTGGAAGATTTTATTGCACTTGAGAAATTACGCTTGGATGAAACTCATACCCGCATCCGTTTTGAGATCGACGGCCTGACAGATCCCGGACTGACCATAGCCCCGTTTATCATGATGCCCTTTGTCGAAAACGCCTTTAAACATGTTTCCAGAAACAGAAACCGGCTAAACCTGATCGACATCCAGGTAAAGCTGGAAGAAGAAACCCTTGAATTATCAGTCAGCAACACGAGTGAGCCTTTGCATCAGCAAAGTCCGCAACTCGGGGGCAAAGGCATAGGATTGAAGAATGTCCGCCGCAGACTGGAGCTCCATTACGGGCAACATTATATGCTGAATATAAAGGAAGAAGACACGTTCAGCATTTTGTTGCAACTTACCCTCCGCAAAAGCGTTGGAACAGAAAACCATTATGTCCTTGAATCATGACGCTGAAATGTGTAATTGCCGACGACGAACCCCTGGCCCGCGAAGGACTGGCTCATTATATACAGGAAATTGACTTCCTCGACCTGAAAGGTGTTGCAGAAAATCCGCTGGAACTGTCAAGGATTCTGGACAAAGAGAAAATCGACCTCATTTTTCTTGATATACAGATGCCCCTGATGAGCGGAATCGACTTTCTGAAAGTCAGACCCGGCCTTCCCATGGTCATCATCACCACGGCGTTTCCGGCCTATGCCCTTGAAGGCTTTCAGTTTGATGCGATGGATTACCTTCTTAAGCCAATTACTTTCACCCGCTTTTTTAAGGCGGTTAATAAAGCAAGAGAATACCACCAGCTCAGGCAGGCAGGCACCAGGGAAAGTCCGGAACAGGAAAACTTCTTCTTCATAAAATGCGACAGCAAATACGAGAAAATTTTCATCGACAAGATCCTCTTTGTCCAGGCTTTGCAGAATTATGTATTCATTCATACCGAAAGCGGGCGATTTATGACCCTTCTACCCCTGAAAACCGTAGAGGAACACCTCGAAAACGCACAGTTCATCAAAGTCCACAAATCTTATGTAGTCTCCATCCGGCGAATCGAATCGATAGAAAATCATGAAATAAGGATCCGGGAGAACCGGATCCCTGTGAGCCGCCATTACCGGGAGCAGGTAATGGAGAAAATCCTGCGTGGCAGCCTTTTGAAAAAGTAACCTCACCGTATTTTCTTTTCGAGTAATGCTGTGAAACCCCAGTTCTGATGCTGAAACCTTCCCATGGAATAAAACCCCTTCCCGAAAAAGAAGGCGTCGCCTTCAATGATAAACAACAGTTCGTTGTCTCCTTTCTTCAGGTCAACTATTATACCGTTCCCGTAAGGGTTAAGCCTGTCGAGTTTATATTTGGCATAGTTGAACACTTCCTTCCCGTTCAGCACGATCTTCAGCTTACCGGTAAAATCAAAGTACAGAATCTGAGACTTATCTTCAGAGGAATTCAGATTTCTGCGGGCGAAGACCGTTCCGTTCGGAAATTCAAAATACCGCTTGAGATTTACCATTTCATCGGTTTCCATGTTGATCTTTCTCCAGCTTTTAATCTTCTTTATGTGACTGTAGTCGTACGAAACATCCCTGGGTAATTGTTCCGAGATTTCCCAGTCGGTCATGGGCTGAGGCAGTTCACTGATCCGGACGTCAGAAAAATACGACTCGCCAAACATACTCCTCAGCAGGATCCCCCCTTCGGCAACATCGGTATCGATAAGACTGATGCTCATTTCCGGCTCAGTTTTATGATTTACAAATACTTTCATTTTCTTTTGTCTCACTTCAATAGCCACATGAAACCAGGTCAGCTGACTTATGTTGGTCTTAGCCTCATAATCCGGGTGGTGATAGAGTACCCAGCTTAATCCCCCGTTATAAACAGGCACATACTGAATAGCCTCATGGGTATTCCCATAACCGGGACGAAAATAAATGAACTGGTAGTTCTGCTCATTTTTCACATGAAATCCGACCCCGGACATTACACTGCCAGCCATATCCAGGTCAATACGAAAATTCCTGTATTTCCCTTCCTTATGGAGGGCTACAGCTTCATTTTTACCGTCAAGCCTGAAGCAGGACTTGTCTTTGTAAACAATTTCCTTAAGGTTTACCGGCTCACCGTTCTCTGATAATCCCTGCCAGTCACCGGTGGTCTGGGCTGTAAGCCATAGCGGAGAACAGAAAAAGAAACAGACAAAGATTTTGAAAAGGGATGCTTTCATAATAATTTGTTTTTGAATTTGGGAAAAATTGACCCCGGCAAGTTGTGTCCCAGGGGCGGTAAACACCCGACCGGAAAGCAACCGTTTTTCAACTGTTTTACACCTTTTTTATAATTGTCATCAAATGAGCGGAATACATCATGCCGACAGGGTCCTGCTTGACAGTCTGAAAACTGAGATTGAAAAAAAAGCAGGGCTTCAGCATTCCGAAAAGTGGAGCCAGAAAGATTATGACTTTCTGATATTCTACATTGAAGAACACGGAGGTATAAAAATCAGCCTTACTACACTGAAGAGAATCTGGAAGAACGAATACAGCCGGCTTCCCCATATCCATACGCTGGACGCACTCAGCAGAATCGCTTTCGGAAAAGACTGGCATACACTAAAAATGGAAAATGTTCCTCCTCCGAAACCTGAAATCTTACCGGTTCATGCTAAAAAGAGCAACCGGAACTGGCTTTGGGTTATCCTGCTGCCGGCCGCTGCTGCCATTTTCTTTTTCCTCCGGCCGGAGGCTGATTCTGAATCATATGAACATGTCCGGTTTTCTGCAAAGACCACCGTAAGTAATGCCATTCCCAATACGGTAATTTTCGATTATGATGTCAGCAGGTTGAAAGGAGACACTTTCTTTCTTCAGCAATCATGGGATGTCCGGCGAAGGATCCGGATTTCGAAAAATGACCACAGCCAGACCGACATTTATTATCTCCCGGGTTATTATAAGGCTAAACTGCTTTCAGGAAACCAGATCATACGCGAATACCCTGTTCATATTACCACCGACGGATGGATCGCTGCCGCTCACCAGGATAACCTTGAGAATGTTATTCTTCATGATGCAGGATTCTCCGCCACCGGAGCGGTAAACCTGAATAACGGGTTGCTCAGATCCCATGGCATCCATACCGGAGACCCATTTACGATTACCATGCACAACAGCCGGGAATTCGGGATTGACGGAGATCGTTTTGTCTTCAATGCCACACTAAGAATGGACTCTTCAGCCACATCCTGCCCGGTAACCTCTATAGTAATCAAAGGCGCTGAACAGTTTTTTCTGGTCAACCTTGGAAGAAAAGGTTGTGAAAGCAACCTGAATCTGCAGATCAGTGAAAAAAAAATCAGTGGAAAAAAGAATGACCTTTCGGCATTCGGCACAGACATTTACCGCAACAATCACATAAAAATTCTGGCTATGAATCACAAACTCTTCCTATACCTGAATCACAAAATGATAGCTGAAATCCCTTACATGAAGCCTGTCGGTAAATTAAAAGAACTGGTGTTCATATTAAACGGAACCGCAATCATCAGCGACGTGGCACTTTCTCAGCCTGAACCGGATCTTTAAAGGAATTCTCCTTACTATTCTCTACATTTGCTGAAAACAATTACCGAAAAAATTATGCAGACTTCGAAAATCTCCTATCTGGGCGACCTCCGTACGGAATCAGTACATCTGAAATCCGGCAAGACTTATATTACAGACGCTCCCGTGGATAACAACGGAAAAGGAGAAGCCTTCTCACCTACCGACCTGGCCTCTACCTCACTTGGCAACTGCGCCATTACCATTATGGGAATCGCCGCCAGAAATGAAAACATAGACTTTACAGGTACGGAAATCGCCATTACGAAAATCATGAGCGCCGAACCTCCCCGTAAAATTGCCCGGATAGTACTGGAATTTCACATGAAAAGCACCGTTGCGTTGTCAGAAGATCAGCAAAAAAGATACGAAAGACTCGCTCACAATTGTCCTGTGGCACTGAGCCTCCATCCTGATGTGGTGCAGGAAATGATCTTCCACTGGTAATGGAATGGCCTGAAGGACTAAGGGAATTCAGGAATTATCTGAAACTGGAACGCTCGCTCTCGCCCAACTCTGTTGAATCCTACCTGAGAGATGCGGAGAAGCTGTTCCAGTTTACTGCCATGAAAAAAACCGGCAAACAACCTGAGGAAGTAACCGAAGCAGACATCAGGCAATTTCTTATTTACCTGAATGAGCTCGGGCTTACGGCCACTTCTCAGGCAAGAATTCTTTCCGGGCTGAAAGCATTCTATGCGTTCCTTACGCTTGAAGATGAAAACTTTCAGGACCCCACCCTGCTCATTTCAGCGCCGAAAACCATCCGGAAGCTACCTGACACACTTCACTTTCATGAAATAGAACAAATTATATCTGCCATCGACCTTACCCAAGCTGAAGGACAACGTAACAAGGCCATTCTTGAAGTACTCTACAGCTGCGGTCTGCGCGTATCAGAACTTATTCAGGTGAAGCTGAGTGACTGCCATTTTGACACCGGATTTATCAGAATAACAGGAAAAGGCAATAAAATGCGGCTGGTGCCGGTAGGCCGTCAGGCTATAAAATATACAGAGATTTATCTGGAAGATTCACGGTCTGTACTTAACATTCAGGATGGATATGAGGATTTCCTGTTTCTCAACCGTCGGGGAAAATCACTCAGCAGGGTCATGATCTTTCTGATCATCAAAGACCTTGCTGAAAAAGCAGGAATCCATAAGAACATCTCACCACATACTTTCCGGCACAGTTTTGCCACCCACCTGATCGAAGGCGGCGCTGACCTGAGGGCCGTGCAGGATATGCTGGGACATGAATCCATCACTACCACCGAAATCTACACCCATCTCGACAGGGCATTTCTGCAACAAACGCTTATAGAATTTCATCCCAGAGGGAGGTTAATGAATGAGTGAATGAATGAGTGAGTGAATTAGTGAATGATTAATTGAGTGAATGAGTGAGTTTGTCTTAACCGCAATTAGGGAGTGTAAACTAAACGCTGTCCGGGGGGAATTTATATTTTTATTCTACTATCATTCAAAATTGCAATTTATCAATTAAGTGTATTATTATCAGTAACTTACAAAATATTTACTAATCCACTAAATACCTGAATCACAAATAAGAACCTGTTTCATCATTCAAAACTACTCACCAGACCATCGCTTCTTTGTTGAATTTATTTCGATAATCCATGGGCGACAGGCCGGTGGTTTTACGGAAGATCGTTCGGAATGTCTTTACATCTGAATAGCCTACTTCAAACATGACTTCATAAATATTTTTCCTGCTCGTTTCGAAGCTTTTCTTTGCCGCCTCAATTTTCACCCGCTGTATGTATTCCGAAACCGTGTTGGAAGTCGCCTTTTAAAGCGTCTTTCCAGGCTCCTTCGGTTAAGCGCCAGCAGATCTGAAAGCTGGTCTACCGTGATTTTGTCCTGAAAATTGTTCTCAATATATTCCTGGGCCTTCTTTACGGTCTCGTCTTCATGGCCACGCTGTCCCTGAAACACAATGAAAGAAGACTGGTTTTTCCTGTCAATCTCGATGGCAAAAACCTTAGCGGCCATAACCGCCATTTCATGGCCAGCGTATTTCCCTATCAGATACAGGATCAGATTCATATAGGAAAAAGCTCCGCCGCTTGAGTAGATGCCCTGTTCGTCGGTAATGATCTTTTCTTCTACCAGCTCCACATCCGGAAACATCTTCCTGAAATCGTTGGCTGCCAGCCAGTGGGTAGCACACTTTCTACCATTCAGTAAGCCCGTTGAAGCCAGTAAGAAAGCGCCCAGGCACAGACTGGCCACCTCAGCCCCTCCTTTATACTGCGTCTCTATCCAGGGCAAAAAGGCCCGGTTTTTCTCTATAGCCACCTGCAGGTCACCTTCAACAGCCGGTATTATGATGAGGTCTGTTTTAGGAATATCGCCAATCAACGCATCGACATTGGCTGTAAACAAGCCGCCACTGAGCGATGTCTCATGGTCGATACCCACCAGCTGAACCTTAAATACCGGGTCCAGGCCCCGCATCCTGAAGAAATCATTCACTTGTGTAAGCAACTGGCGGGAGCCTTCAAGACTTCCCAGGATGGCTCCCTTGGGAACCAGAATGGAAATATGTTTCATCATTTATCAACAGGTTTTATCTTTCCGGCAACTTTTGGTCCCCGGAAGCAGGTGAAACAAAGATAATTCCTAAAATTGTCGCAAACAACCCCTCCATTAGCCGCATATACACCACCACATTTTCAGGAAGGTCAGGTAAGTTTGTATCATCAAAATTCCCCATTATGAAAAACTTAATCATCGAAAAAGACATCCGCCTTCTGTGCAAAACGGTTGACCCGTTCCCATCCGACATCAAGAATTCTTTTGATACGCTGCAATCAAAAATACCGGATTGTGAATCCAGACTTTTTTATGGACTTGCCTGGAAAATGGATACCTTTGAGAACTTGCTGTATAAGGCGGCTGCTGAACGGTTGGAAGGAGAAGACGACTACGGATTCGAATCTTTCATCCTGCCCGCCGGGGATTATATTTGTGAAACCGTCATCCACTGGCCCGGCAATGAACATCTCATCGGCGAGGCTTTTACCCGCTTGCTGGAAAATCCTGATACAGATCCCAAAGCCCCGGGGATTGAAATTTACAGAGAAGACGATTCCGTAGACTGCCTGATTCAAAAACGCCCTGTTCAATGACTATTCTTCAAAATAAAGTTGCTCTTATCTATGGTGCCGCGGGGGCTGTCGGTTCAGCTGTGGCCAAAGCCTTCGCAGCCGAAGGAGCCATTGTCTGTCTTGCCGGCAGAACATCCGAAAACCTGCATCGTCTGGCCTCTGAAATTCATGCTGCCGGAGGAGAAGCCAGTGTATTTGTGACAGACGCACTCAATAAAAAGGAAGTGGAACATACGCTGGATGGGATTATAGCAGAAAGAGGTAAAATAGATATCTCCTTTAACCTTATCAGCCTGGATGATCTGCATGGTTACCCCCTTGTAAATATGGAAGCCGGTGACTTTGTCAAACCCATCGTCAATGCGATGAACAGTCATTTCATCACCGGCACTGCCGCAGCTAGGCATATGCATAGCGGAGGGGTTATCCTGGCGCTGACAGCCAATGCCGCCCGTAAACCCTATCCCGAGCTCGGCGGTTTCGGAATTGCCTGCGCAGCCATAGAAGCCTTTTGCCGTCAACTGGCGCTTGAAGAAGGCCCCAGGGGCATCCGGGTGGTGTGTCTGCGTTCAGCCGGTTCGCCGGACGCACCCGGGGTTGACGAGGTGTTTACCGTTCATGCTGCCAACTCAGGTGTGTCAAGGGAAGAATTTGACCGTAATTTTGCAGAAGCCACCATGCTCAAGCGCCTTCCGCTGCTCAAAGATGTAGCAGATGTGGCTGTGCTGGCGGCTTCCGACAAGGCAAGCACGTTGACGGCGGCTATATTAAACCTAACCTGCGGAGAAATCGCCGACTGAAATGAAACATAAACCTTCGCTCTTTCTTTATTCCATGCATGTTTCTCCTGCACAGTTGACAGAACTGGCAAAGCTTACCGGGAAGCCCGCTGACCAGATACATGTAGCGATCATTGAAAACGCGGCTGATGTAGAGGAAGGAGCAGAAAACTGGCTTCCGTCTTTCAGGTCTCCTCTGCTTAAAGCAGGATTTGCGATCGACATTATCGACCTGAAGAAAATACAGGGAAAATCCTTATATCAGCAACTGGCACTGAAAGATATTCTGTGGATCGGAGGCGGCAATACCTGGTATCTCAGATGGCTACTCAGGATCAGCGGTGCAGAAACCATTATAAAAGAACTGGTCAAGGCAGGAAAGGTGTATGCCGGATGGAGTGCCGGCGCTATGGTAGCCGGTCCCGGGCTGAAGCATATTCATGTCATGGAGCCATCCAATCCGGCTCCTGAATATATTACAGAAGGGCTGCATCTGACCCGAACCCTTATCGTACCTCATCTTGACAACCCCGACTTTTGTGAAAGTGCGGCACTGACCTGCAAGCTTCTGGAACAAAATGCCATCCCATATGCAGCACTCCGGGATGATCAGGTATGGATAGCAGACGGATCAGGGTATAAAATAATCTGAAAAAAATATTGCGCAACCAAATAGTTTCATTAATTTAACAATCAAATGATTGCATAATTGCCGGCAGATAGAATGATTATTTATAAAAGCCGGCAAATCATGCTTTCCAGGAACAAAAAGACGAAAAGTCAACGACAATGATAGAAGTATTCAAAACGAATATCAGAAGTACACTGCTGGCCAGAAAACTGACCCGGGAAATCCGGCTGGCCTTTCCGGAATATGATGTGCACTTTGACCTGCAGGATTGCGACCGGATTCTGAGGATTGAATCTTCAAGGCATATGATTGAAGTCTCAGCTCTGATCTCTTTCCTGTCAGCCAGAGGCACCTCAGCCGAAATACTCGAAGATATTATTTTCTGAACAGAAGAGATCCTATACTGATCTGGTCTTGGGTCAGCCAGAGTTCAGTTTGATAATACCTGCAAAATCATGTGAACACCCTAAAAACCTGCCTGCAGGCAGCTCCTGTAGCAAACCGTCACCCAATACCGGCTGACGCTACTCAGCGGAAACCCGCAAGCTCTTCCGGCGATAAGGCCCGGTCAAACACGCACAAGCCTCCGATCTGTCCCTTGAAAAAGTTGCCCATACCTCTGCTTAGCAACACCGCCCCTACTGTAAAATCGGAACCGTTATTACCCATTCCATCAGGGAAAAGATAAGGATTCTTGCTGTGGGTTATGCCATCCGGATAGCCTTCAAAGCCTTTGGTATGGTCAATCAGTTCCGGGGGCCTTGCCTGAAAAACACCATTCAGATAAGACCTTATCTCCCGTCCGTCATAGGTAAAAGCTATGCACGCCCACTCGTTTCTGGTCACTGCCTGCGCCGAAGCAGCATAATCAATGGAATAGGGAAACGGTGGTGTGGGCTTACCCGTAGCAGAGATATGACCGCAAACCTGATCGGGGCCGTTGTAATAAGGGAGACTCACAAAAAGACCATACTGGCGTTTTCCACCCGAAGCATATTCATTCCACATACCTCCTACAAAACCGGTTCCTCCCTGCCATTTAACCCAGGCCATTACCGTCACGCCCTGACCCGGTCCATACAGATTCAGGGCACCGGTTGCAGCATTTGGCAAAGACAGATAGACCCCGTTTTCAAACAGCCCCGAATAACCGGACAACGGCCCTTCCGGAATTCTTCTGACCGGCCCGTTCACTTCTGAGAGGGGAAAACGTCCCTTACCTTCTGCCTTTCGGGCTTTACCCTCTTTCTCCTTAAAATCCCATACAGCAACAAGACCGGGTATTTCTTTCAGCTTGCGGACGACAGAATTTTTATCTCTCCGGATGGAAGAAACCGGCAGGAAAGAAGAAGTAAGCAGGAACTGGCGACGATTCATGAAACGACCGATTAACGGGAAAGGACTACAATTTAATCTAAAATCCGCTTTTCTGCGACCCGATCGGGAGAAATAATAAAATTTCTCTGTACCTTGACGCTTATTCCGCTATCCTTGACTTATGCAGAAACCCAGGCTTACATTGTATTTCCTTGCTTTTTTTCTGGTGACTAATATGATCACCATGTTTTTTAAAGATCTGAGACCCTATATTCTGATTTATCCTTACAATCTTTCGCAGCCACTGACCTGGTATAAGTTTTTAACCTACCCGCTCTTCGGTGCCGGGCTGCTCAACTGGTTCAAGCTGGTTTTTCTGATGCTCATACCCGGATTTATCGTAGAAAAATACCTCAGCCTTAAAAGCATCGCTATTCTTGTACTGTCGGTTCTGATTTTTGTAGGGTTCCTTTTCATGTACCTTCACCGTCATGATGATTTTGACCCGGCCCTCTATTCTCCGTCTTTTATCGGCTGGGCTTTTGTAGCTGCCGGCCTTGTACTCGGGCTGAGAAACTACAGGAGGCTGGTTTCTGCTGAAAAAATAATGCTGCTGTTGTGTGCCCTGCTAAGCATTCTGCTGGTTTTTCCGGGTGAACGCTGGTACACCGAAGCCCTCGCAGGAACAACGCTGGCAGCCCTTCTGACCTGGGCCATCAGCAACAAGGCATAATTTGCTAAAGGTTTTGGCATACAGGATTTACTTTTTTGCATATATTTCCATGATTTTAGCTTCCAGATCATGACCGAACCCATTCATCAGCACAATCTTCACGAACTGACCGAAATGGCGCTGGAACTATGGCCCGATTGTCTGTATGAAGAAGAGTATGCCCATTTTGAACAAATCCTTGCTTCCGGCAAGGACACCTGTTTTTTGTATCGAGACGGTGAAACAGCGGCGGCTTTTGTTTGCCTCAGCCTGCGCTCTGACTACGTGGAGGGCAGCGAAAACCTTCCAGTCGCCTATGTAGAGGCCATCTACGTAAAACCACCTTATCGCAAAAAAGGCCTGGCAACCCTCCTGATAAAAGAAGCCGAAGCCTGGGCTGTATTTATGGGCTGTTCCCAACTGGCCTCAGATGCCGAAGCGGATAATACCTTAAGTCATATCTTTCATTGTAAGACAGGTTTTAAAGAAGTTAACCGGATCGTTTGTTTCATCAAAAATATATAGCTGCATGTCCTCTCCCGTTTTCCCGGATAAATCGACCATGCCCACAAGTAGCGTATTGGATGCGACCCTGGGACAAGCTGCTTCCTGGTTTAATGACCTCCTGGCCTTTATCAGCAAGCAGACCGGCAATGTGAACACCGAATGGAAATATTATGGCAAAAAATCAGGATGGACCCTGAAAGTACTGAGTGGAAAACGGAATATTTTTTTTCTTATTCCCGGAGAAAACAATTTTTCTGCTTCTTTTACCTTCGGGGAAAAGGCCAGAGAAGCAGCGCTGACCGGCGAACTATCCCCTGCCCTGCGGCAGTCTGTACTGGAAGCCGTACAATACGCTGAAGGCTATACCTTTCAATGGAGTGCCCGAAGCAGGGAGGAAGCTGATGAAATCAGAAAACTGATCAACATTAAACTCGAACATTAACCCGCTGCATGGAAAAACCCCTCGGATATACCAAAGACGCCGGATTTCAGTACGGAATAAGAAGGGCTTTAAGCGTTTCTGTCAATCAAGCCCGGGATTACGTAACTTTATCAGACCCTGCTCCCACGTCAGGTTATGACGGGAGAAAAAAGGAGGGTAAGGTTTTTCTCAGATCCGGATCTGGCTTATCCCTGCTAAAAGCGGCACTACCATTGCCATTCATCCGGATCACCCCGAGGATGTTACGCGGCGGAGAAAAGTAAACGCTTACCGGAACGATATAATGAGCTAACCGAGTATCTCATGGAAAACAAACAAATGCATCAAAACACTCCCGATATGCCCAAAAAGAATGTCGTCCTATTTCTTTTCGACGGATTTTCGGATTGGGAAATAGCCTATCTGACACCTGAAATTTATAGCAGCGATAAGGCCCGGATAACGACCTTTTCAAAAAATGGCCAGACTGTTACTTCTGCCGGAGGGCTGAAAGTTCTGCCGGACACCTCTCTGGACCAACTCAGTACCGAAGAGACAGACCTGCTGATTCTTCCCGGAGGAGAAGCCTGGAACGAAAGGCAGCTTGAATACATATCTCCCCTGGTAGCCGATGTTCATAAACATGGAAAACCGCTGGGTGCCATCTGCGCGGCCACCACCTTTCTTGGCAGGAAGGGGTATCTGGATCACCTATCCCATACAAGCAACGCCCTCTTTTATCTCAAAGCCATTGCTCCGGAATACCGCGGAGAAGCCCATTACCTCGAAACAGGATCGGTTTGTGACAGGAATATTGTGACAGCCAACGGTACAGCCCCGGTTGACTTTGCCCGGGATGTTTTCAGACTTATCGGACTATATCCGGAAGAAGAACTGCAAAAATGGTATCAATTATTTAAACACGGTATATGGAACCCATAAACCTTATCATTCGTCAGGAAACACCCGACGATTTTTCATCTGTGGAAAGACTCATCACCAGGGCTTTTGCAGATGAAATACACAGTGACCACACCGAGGCCCGGCTTGTGGCAAGGCTTCGCACCACCCCGGATTTTATCCCGGAGTTATCTCTGATAGCTGAAATCGATAGGAAGATTACAGGACATATTCTTTTGAGCAGAATTCTGATCCGCAATGAAAATCAGGTTTTTGAATCCCTGGCTATGGCACCGGTATCGGTAGACCCCGCTTTTCAAAAGCAGGGCATTGGCAGCAGCCTTATTCGCAAAAGCCATATTATAGCGAATGAAATGGGCTTTGATTCCGTTGTTCTTCTTGGACACGCGGATTATTATCCAAGATTCGGTTATGAAAAAGCATCGTCTTATGGCATCAGGTTGCCCTTTGAAATCCCGGATGAAAATGGTATGGTTATCGCGCTCACACCGGGCGCACTGGATGGAGTAAACGGCATGGTAGAGTATCCGGAAGCTTTTTTTGAATAGTTGAAGATTATTTTATCAGAAAAACCACGAGGCTGCGTGAACCATGCGCACCAAGCACCAGTGACTGCTCTATATCCGCCGTTTTAGAGGGTCCGGCAAGAAAAACGCTGAAAGCATTCTCTTCTTTTCCAATTCTTTCATAGGCCAGGTGCATATCTGCCACCAGATCATTTTCGTTCAGCACAATGGCCAGATTCTGACAGATAAAAGGCGCCACCCTTTGGCCCATTTCCTTTTCGGTAAGCCACACCGCCCCATTCTCAGCCACACCGAAGACTCCCCTTATTATGGTCAGCTCCACGTCTTTTAAGTCGTGAGGGTTCTGCGTCTCCCAACCCGTTTCAGCCAGGTCTGATAACTCAGGAAGTGTGGTAATAACCCGCAGCGAAACATCATAGTGTTGCCGGATATAATCCGCTGCAAAAGCCAGAGAATCCGATTCCACCACGGTTCCTCCGATACCCGTCAGTACTTCCTTAAACTTTTCTTTTACGGAGGCAAACTCCCAGTTCAGGCCCGTTAAAGCAGGCAAAGCAGCAGGCTCAGGCTGACTGACCCTGATTTTTGCTAATATCTGATCTCTCGTACTCATTTCTTTTTCCTGTTCCTGATGTACCATTCCCTGAAACTTTCTTCCGGCGGCTCCGGCATTTCTCTCTGCTTAAACCAGGGATTCAGCCCGTTATTGACCACAAAAGGCAGCGCTTTCATGAGCTTCCGGCCTATGCTTCCGCCTGACCGGTAAACGGCCGGGTGCGAGAAAGTAAAACTCATGGCCTTCATCCCGATCTTTTTGGCTGCCGGTGCGTGCCCGCTTTTCACCAGCACCTGCCTCCACTTGTACAACTGGTCATGAATGTCAATTTTTACCGGGCATACATTAGAGCAGGAGCCGCACAATGTGGAAGCAAACGGCAGGTCAGCAAACTTCTCCATGTCGAGATTCGGGGCCAGAATCGAACCGATCGGGCCGGCCACAGCATTATGATAGCTATGTCCGCCGCTGCGCCGGTACACCGGGCAGGTATTCATACATGCCGCACAGCGAATGCACTTCAGTGAATTACGGAAATCGCTGCGGCCCAACTGCGTCGAGCGGCCGTTGTCTACAATTACGATATGCATCTGCTGCCCGGGCCTCGGCTTACGGAAATGAGATGAATAAGTGGTGATGGGCTGACCGGTAGCAGACCTGGCCAGGAGCCTCAGAAACACTCCCAGGTGCTCACGCTTCGGTATCATCTTCTCAAGCCCCATACAGGCAATGTGTACATCCGCCAGATGCGCGCCCATATCTGCATTACCTTCATTGGTACAAACCACAAACTCTCCGGTTTCAGCCACGGCAAAATTAACTCCGGTCAGGGCCAGCTTACGCTCCAGGAACTTCTCTCTCAGATGATGACGGGCCACTTCTGTCAGATACTGAGGGTCGTTATTGCCTTTCTCAGTTCCCAGGTGATTATGGAATGTATCACTTACATCTTCTTTTTTCAGGTGAATCGCCGGCATTACGATATGACTGGGCGGCTCTTTTCTCAACTGAACGATACGCTCTCCCAGGTCTGTATCGATCACATCAATGCCATTCCTGCCAAGAAATTCATTCATATGACATTCTTCCGTCAGCATCGACTTACTCTTGCTGAGGGCGGTGATTCCGTTTTCCTGAAGAATAGACAATACGATACGGTTATGTTCTCCGGCATCCGCTGCCCAGTGTATTTTTACGCCGTTGCGGGTGGCCTGGTATTCAAACGACACCAGGTAATCATGCAGGTTGGACAACACATTCTGTTTGATGGCAGAGGCGGTCTCTCTCAGCTGTTCCCACGCCGGAATCTGGTGAGCGGCCTTATCCCGTTTCTGCCTTACCCACCATAGGGTCTCATCATGCCAGGTTGTTCTTTCAGAATCACGGTTAAATACCGCAGCAGCTTCAGCATGTTCCATCAGTAGGCGGCATTTAGAATTTGAGCAATATGCATAACTTTCAATGGCAGTTTTTCTCTCCGGATAATGCCTTCCAGATGCATCAGACAGGAGGTATCTCCGCCGGTGAGTACTTCGGTGCCGCTTTTCACATGATCATGAACACGATCTAATCCCATCCTTACCGACACCGCTTCTTCGGTTACACAGAAGGTACCACCAAAACCGCAGCATTCATCTCTGCGTTCCAGCGCCACCAGGTCCAGCCCTTCCACCATTTTCAGCAGTTTCTCAGGCTTGGAAAATGCCGGTGCATTAAGCTCAGACATCTGGGACAGATGTAGCCCCCGCTGCCCATGACAACTCTGATGCAATCCTACCTTGTGAGGGAAACGCGCCTCCAAGCGGTCTACTTTCAGTACATCATGTAAAAATTCGGTCAACTCATAGACCCCTCCTGCAGGCTCGAATCCGGAGTGTTCTTTTATATGCAATGTGCAACTCCCCGAAGGGCATACTACATAATCAAGTCCGTTAAAGTTTTCTGCAAAAAGCGTATTGCAAGGCTCACTGAGATGCTCAAAGCCTGAATTAGCCATTGGTTGACCACAACAGGTCTGGTTCAGGGGGAAACTTACTTCACATCCCAGTTTTTCAAGGAGCTCAAGGGTCGCAATGCCTACCTGAGGATAAAACTGGTCAATGTAGCACGGTATAAATAATCCGACTTTCATGGATTGTCCGGCAGATACCCGGTGATTGAATAAATGTTGTAACGCTGACTTCCCCGCAGCCACGAAACAGGTCCGCAGCCGCAGGTGGGGTCAGAACATCAAATATAACTACTCATGGTGGGTTTTTCTAAAAAAATATCAAAGACCTGTTGCGATGGCTTTTTCTCCGCGCTTTGCGATCAGCTTTTTCCTGATTTCCGACTGCCTGAAAATTCCCAGGGGATTCAATGCCCCGCCGGCCCTCATCCTTGCCTCGGCCACCAAGGCCCGGGTGTCGGTTCGGAAAGCGGTCTGAAGAATCTCCTGAGCCTGTACCACATCATTGTTCAGCTGGGCTTCGTTCAGTTTAACACGGTCTACCAGCAAAGCCTGGGCATAAGTCACCATAATGGCCTCCACGGCCTGCAGAAGATCTTCCAACGGGTCTTTGACATTATGCGAGGCATCAATCATCCAGCCGAAGCCTTTGTGCCCGAACGGCGGATTATTATCCTGGCTGCCTCCGATCAGTTCATTAAAGATCAGGAAGAGCTGATAAGGCCGGATGCTGCCTACTGTAAGGTCATCGTCTCCGTATTTGGAATCGTTAAAATGGAAACCGCCCAGCTTGCCCTCCATCATCAGCAGGGCAACGATCTGTTCGATGTTGGCATTAGGCAGGTGATGCCCCAGGTCTACCAGCGTATATGCTTTTTCACCGAGTTTGGAAGCATACAGATAAGATTGCCCCCAGTCCCCCACGGTCATGGAGTAAAAATTGGGTTCAAAAGCCTTATACTCTACGAAGACCTTCCAGTGATCCGGCAGCGCCGCATAAATCTCCTGTAACCCCTCCAGGGTATGTTCAAAAGCCCTGCGGAAATTCAGCTGCCCCGGAAAACAGGAACCGTCAGAAAGCCATACCGTCAGCGCATCAGAGCCCAGGGCTATGCCATGCCGGATCACCTCGATGTTATGTTCAATGGCTTGTTTTCTGACAGCCCGGTCGACATGCTGAAGAGAGCCGAACTTGTAGCTCAGCGACTGCCCGGGCTGGTCCTGAAATGTATTGGAATTGACGGCGTCAAATTTCAGTCCGTACTCCGACGCCAGGCGACGTATGGCCCCGGCATCCTGCGGGATATCCCAGGGAATGTGCAGAGAAATGGCTCCGGAAGACCGGTTAAGGACATGAAGAAGGCCTACATCTTCTATTTTCTCTTCCAGGCTGCGGGGCTCACCGCCACCCGGAAAACGCCCGAAGCGCGTTCCCCCCATACCCAATGCCCAGGAAGGGATCGCGATCTGAAAATCCTCCAGTCTGGCAATAATGGCTTCCGACTGTTCGATATGAGTCAGGGCATACGCCAGTTTATGCTGATGGGCAGACAGATGCTGTTCATTCAGTGCATCTATCTCCTGTTGGGAAATACTCATGATAAAAATTTAAGGTTGAAAAAAACAAAAACACAACACCGCATTACCGCACAAAAGCCATAGCCACTCCCCCGTCAACGTTCAGGACATTACCGGTTGACTTACCGAGCAATCCACCCACGAAGGCGAAGCAGGCATTGGCAATATCATCGGGAAGAATGATCTCATTCAGCAGCGTACGTTTGGCATAATAAGCCGGCAACTCTTCTACAGTAATGCCGTAGGCTTTCGCCCGCCCTTCAGCCCATCCTCCGGCCCAGATATTGGAGTCGGAAATAACGGCGTCGGGATTCACCGTATTTACCCTGATCCTGTCACCGCCAAGTTCAGCGGCATTGAGTCGAGACAGGTGCAATTGAGCCGCTTTGGCCGATCCGTAGCCCGCATTATTGGGACCTGCCACAAGGGCGTTTTTGGATACGATATTCACAATATCACCGCCAAAGCCTTGCTTCCGCATCGTGATCACAGCAGCCTGACTTACGACAAACTGGCCTTTTACAAGAATGTCGTAAAGACGATCCCATTCTTCCAGACTGTGTTCTTCTATAGACCGGGAAATGCTTATTCCGGCATTGTTGACTACCATATCCACCCCGCCAAAGGCCAGAGCGGCCGCATCAAAGGCTGCCTTCACGCTGGAACCGTCTGTAACATTCAGCAAGGCAGTGCTGACGGCATCTTTACCAAAGAGCTTCACGAACTCTTCCTCTGCCCCTTTCAGGCGTTCTTCATTGATGTCATTCAGTATCACACACGCCCCTTCCCGCGCAAACTTCTTTGCAATGGCTTTGCCTATTCCTCCGGCGCTGCCGGTCACCAGCGCCACCCTGCCCGACAGCGCTTTGGGCTGCGGCATACGCTGTAATTTGGCCTCTTCCAGCAACCAGTACTCAATGTCGAAGGCCTCCTGCCGGGGCAGTGCGGTATATTCCGACACCGCTTCGGCACCCTTCATCACATTGATGGCATTGATGTAGTATTCTGAGGCCACCCGGGCCGTCTGTTTGTCTTTGGAAAACGTAAACATTCCTATCCCCGGATAAAGAATCACTACAGGATTCGGATCACGCATGGCGGGGCTATCGGGATGTTTACAACTTTCATAGTATTCGCTGTACATCTGCCTGTAGGCTTCGAAAGCAGGCAACAATCCGGCCTTAAGAGCGGCGGTGTCGCTGAGGTCCGCTTCAGGTGCCAGGTCAAGCACCAACGGAGATATCTTGGTTCTCAGGAAGTGATCAGGGCAAGAAGTACCCAACGGCGCCAGCTTGTCAAGATCATTGGAATTAATAAATTCGAGTACACGGGCATCATCGGTAAAGTGCCCTACCATGGTGCGGTAAGAGGAACAGAAACCTCGCAATACCGGAGCAAGTGCCGCCGCCTGAGCCAGACGAACGCTTTGGTCCGGGCTGCTGAGACACTGCCCTCCGAACACCGGCCGCTCCTTACCAAAACTGCTCTCCAGGTATTCTGCACATTTTTCGATGACTTCCAGCGTGTTAACATAACTCTCGTAGGCGGTATCTCCCCAGGTAAATAGACCGTGGGAACCGAGCATAATGCCCCTCAACTGTATTCCGCAGTCTTCTGCTTCACGGAGACAAGCCCTGAGCTTAAGACCGAGGTCAAAACCCGGCCGCTGCCATTCAACCCACCCGACTGTGCCATCAAAGAGTTTTTCGGTAATCTGCCTGCCATCTTTGGCTGCTGCAATGGCAATAGCGGCGTCAGGATGCAGGTGATCAATATGCTTGAAAGGCAGAAATCCATGCAAAGGGGTATCTATCGAAGGGGCTTTGGAAGCCAGGTCAAAAATGCAGTGATTAAAAAGGCCTACCATTTCATCTTCATAAGCCAGCCCCCGGTAAACATTCTCCAGACTCAGGAGACGGTCCATGTACAAAGCAGCGCAACCGGACTTGGTAAGCGTGCCGATGTCACCTCCGGAGCCTTTGATCCACATCACCTCCACGGGGGATCCGGTAAGAGGGTCAAGATCATTTACTTTAACTGAAGTATTGCCGCCACCATAGTTGGTGAGCCGGAGGTCGGCGCCGAGTAAGTTGGAGCGGTAGATAAACAAATCTACCTCGCTGAGGCCTGCGGCCTTCTCCTCATCCCACAAATAACTTACGTGTTTAAAACTGGTTTGTGTCATTTAAAAATATGATCTGCTTAAATTACAGGATAATATGCAAATCAAATCATATGCCATGAAATTACTGTCTTGTGGTATCCTGTTTTTTCAGGGCTGATTAAAAAATGAGTGAATGATGGAATGATAGAATGCGTGAATGATAGAATGCGTGAATGATAGATTGATGGAATGAATAAATGAATGAATGAGTGAGAGAATGAATGAATGAGTGAGTGAGTGAGTGAGAGAATGAATGATGGAATGAGTGACTTTCTGGTCTGTACTGGTTTCGGGTATTTTTTGTCCGGGAGAAATATCCCATCCATTTTCTGTATTTTTCAGAAAGAGTCGTTTTACATTTGCAGAAAAGAGTGGCATAATGAAATTGAAGAACGTCCATTATGTATCGGGAATAGTGATCACCGTATTCGTCGGGTTACACTTATTTAATCATATCTACAGTATTTTTGGCGCAGAAACCCATATCCGGATAATGAAAATGATGCGGTTGTTTTACCGTAACCCGGTGATAGAAACCCTGTTGCTTGGCGCAGTGATGGTGCAAATCATTACAGGTCTCAGACTATTCAGTAGCAGCAGGAAACTCCCGCTGGTATCTTTTGAAAAACTTCAGGTTATGACCGGATTATACCTGGCCTTTTTTCTTATTATTCACGTCTCAGCGGTATTGACCGGACGATATTATCTCCATCTCGACACCAACTTCTACTTCGGGGTAGCAGGGATCAATACTTTCCCGCTCAGCCTGTTTTTTGTGCCTTATTATGCACTGGCAATACTCTCATTCTTTGGCCATACCGCTGCCATACACCATAAGAAAATGCAACGCTCCTTTGCCGGCCTTACTCCTGAACAGCAGTCAAAGGTCATCTTGCTGTTCGGATTTCTTCTTACGCTGCTGATCCTCTTCGGATTGACGGGCCGTCTCGACGGAGTGGAGATTCCCTCGGAATATCATGTGCTTATGGGGAAATAAAAGAAAGAGCTCTATTCCCACCAACTTTTCGGTCAAGGCAGTTCCGTTCCAAGGAATTTATCAATATTCATCCTGTACATTCTGCCGGCGGGCAATACATGCTCTGCCATAAAAATACGGTTTCCTTCCACACTTTTAATATGCCTTTTAGCCACCACAAAAGACTTATGCACCTGCAGAAAATCGTTTTCGGGCAAAAGTGCCTTTATATCTGAGAATTTCTCCCTGACCACGATTGTCTCCTGAGAAGAAATCACCTTTGTATAATTGCCAAAAGCCTCTATATAAAGAATCTTGTCTGTCTCAACCTGAAAGTACTTCCGCTGGCTTCGTAATATGAGGCGCTCCGGGCCGGTTTCCTGAGTGGTCCGGGCCGGAACTGATGGTGTACCAAAGGTCTTGTTGACGGCTTTCAGTAACCTCTCCAGACTGAATGGTTTGAGAAGATAATCGGAAACGTTCAATTCGTAACTCTCCAGAGCAAATTCCCTGTAGGCTGTCGTTACGATGATCGCGGGAGGATTACGGAGGGTTTTCAGGAACTCAAAACCTTTCAGCTTCGGCAGATTCAGGTCCAGAAAAATCAGGTCTACAGGATTGTCCTTTAAAAAAGCAAGTGCTTCAAGTGCGTCATAGCAACTTTTAACCCATTGCATATCAGGCAGGAGGTCGCAATACCCTCTGATAATATCGTGAGCAACATATTCATCATCTATGATTATATATCTGATCATCCGGTCTTTAAAATTAATCGGGCCTTATATATATTATTTGTCACGGAAACAGACAAAGCGTGCTTTCCGGGATAAGCCAGCTGCAGCCTTCTTCTTAAATTCCTCAGTCCCGTACCCGAATGTTCCTCGTTATTCGAAATGTCAAAGTTATTCTCCACCGAAAACTGTATTTCATTCTGTGATGACTCAAGACTAAGATTTACAAAGGCGTTTTCCCGTAGATTCTCCACCCCATGTTTAAAAGCATTTTCAAGCAGTATAATAAAAAGTAACGGCATCACTTCAATTTCCCCGTCCACCTCTTTGTGAAAACGCACGCGAATATTTTTATGATATCTCATCTGATGCAGACGGATATAGTTTGACAGGTATTCAGCTTCTTCTTTCAGCGCTACGGTCTCCTTTTCTCCTTCATGGATACTGTAACGCATCAGGTCTGACAACCGAAGGATAAGCTCCCTGGCCCTGGGAGCATCATGCTCTACCAGGCCATATAGGTTGTTGAGCATATTGAAGAAAAAATGCGGATTCACCTGACTTTTTAAACGCATAAGCTCTGTTTTTTCCTGCTCGATCTTCAATCTGCTGACCAAGATCAGCTGCCTTGTAAACCAGAAAAAGCCCAGAACCATCAGCAGGATATAATAAAATATAACCAGGAAAACGACTTTCGGATGGTAGTTTCCGAGAAATACAACCGAATTATCTTTGGCAAAAACTACTTCCCAAGCTGTAATAATCACCGGAATAAACGCCATGATGAGTAAAACGACAAGCAGGTACTTTTTGAGCTTTCTTCTCTTTATCATGCTGCGAAATTAGAACTATGCTGATTTTCACCAAAAAAATTGACAAACAACACGCCTGCGATTTTGAAACCAACTGTATGAGGGATGAAATCCATTCGACCCCGCTCTCCCGCTTTTCACCACAGACAAGCGGGTTTTTGTCACAAGAATTTCAGAGGGCTGTGTGCTCCCTCTAGGTTTACAGGAAATTTAAATGCAGAAAACAATGAAGAAATTCCTCAAACACATGGTTCTGACTGTTCTATTATTGGGAAGTGCCGGTATTTTATTCGGATTGTATCACGGCGCAAGTTTCCATTACGGAGACAATCCCCAAATGATGAATTGGGATAAAGACGGTCCCTATGTATTTTATAAAAATGACAGTACGCTGTCTGTAAACTATATTAAGGGCGGCCAGGATACCGGCTTCTCCCTCGACCAGGAAGATAAATCCGTAAATGCACCCATCCCGGCTTCATGCTTTTTTCCACTGGATTCCACCTCGTTTGAATTTTCAATAAATACCCGGCTAAAGAAACCCGCCTGCACTTATAATGACCAGAACAAAATCCTGGCTGTATCCGATATCGAAAGCGGCTTCCGGACTTTTCGCGATTTCCTGATCGCCAATAGGGTCATAGACAACAAACTCAACTGGATCTTCGGAACCAATCACCTGGTCTTACTCGGGGATTTCGTCGACAGAGATTTTTCAACCACTCAGGTATTGTGGTTTATCTACAAGCTGGAGCAGGACGCCGCAAAGCACGGGGGCCTTGTCCATTATATCCTGGGAAACCATGAATTAAAAAACATGCAGGGAAATTATGAATCCTCCTCCCCGAAATACTATCATGTAGCGGCAATTCTGGGTAAACGGCAGGATCAGTTGTACAACGCAGAGTCATTTCTGGGCCAATGGATGAGCAGCAAAAATACAATGGAACTCATCAACGGTGTCCTTTTTGCCCACGGTGGAATACATCCTGACCTGGCCGATCATCCGTTAACCCTGGATGAGGTCAATCATATAATCAGCAAAAACTATTACAAGCCCTATTATCCCGTCTCTGCAAAAAATCCGGAACAGCTGCTGACTTCTACCCATACGGGCATTTGCTGGTACAGGGGCTATTTTAAGGACACCCCCACCCAAAACGAAGTAGAAAAGGGGCTGACCCATTTCGGAGCCAGGGCAATAGTTGTTGGACATACCTTGCAGTCTGAAGTCAGCCGGCATTTCAAAGGAAAGGTAACAGCCATTGATGTTAAACATCCTAAAGACTATCACAAAAACTTCCCGGATAAACCATCAGAGGGGCTACTCATAGAAAACGACCGGTACTACCGGCTTTTTCATAACGGCAAAAAGAAAGAGATATAAGCATTCGCCAACAAGCCTTCCCGTATGTAGCGGGAAGGTTCTTCATAAGCCTATTGTCTCACCTGCCAATTAAGGCCCGCAAAACGCTACCATTCAATCGCCTGCTTCTCCGACTCACAATCTCAATCCCTTCGATGAACCTGAGGCCTGAATCGTTACTATGGCCGGGCATTAAAACAAGTCAATCGTAAACTTCCTGGTCAGATACTTTTGCTTCCATGTTTTACTGACGTAATCAAGCAGTATGCCTTCTGCAAAACCTGCAGAATAAAAACACAGTCTTTTACCTCTGTCCAGTTCTGAATTCAAAAGAGCAGCTGTTTCTTTTGAATAAAACTCGTCTCTGTACCTACTGAAAGACGTAAAATCACTGAGCAGTTTCACCTCTGCAGAAGGCTCATAATTTTCCATTACCTGTAAAAATTCATATTCCGTGTATCTGGCAATACCCTCCTGCCACAGTTGAAATGAAAAGTAACGGTAATCGTTTTGTTCAAGCAACCCCTTAAATTTCTTCTTTTCCGTCATAAAATTCCTGAACATGGTTTTGAATACCCTCTTATCCCTGTTTATCAAGGCATCATACAAAGCACGTTTGTAAATGCTGTATTGCATTGCTATTGCTTTGTCTTCATATGGAAAAGCATAGTTGATCTGCCACATCCCGGTGGTGTCGCCTTTTGCCAGTCCCAGTTTCTCTACTTCTGTATAATAGTCTTTCTGAGTAAACTGGAACTGATGAAAATGCTCATGCAATAAAGTAATTATCCAATCCCCCGATGGTTTACCTGTACGCTCCGGAGTCCCGACCACAATACAGTTAACGCCGTTAACGGCAGGGAATGTGGCTAGCAGCGATTCCGGAAATTGCTTTGGCCTGTAGTAGATATTGGTTTTCAATATCGTATCTGCTTCTGAAAGTCTGAAATCACTACCGGGATCGGGATGATTGATAAGAAACTCATTTTTTTCTGACACAAGCAATATGACAAAGGGAACCTTATTGAACCCTTTCCAGATTTTTTCTCCGGATTGTTTCGAAATTTGTATGGCCTCCCTTATTCTGATTTTATCCTCATACCTCATGGTCGCAGCAGTTTGGCCTACGCTGAAGTTGCCTGAAGCGATCAGCAAAGAAAAAAGTATAGCTTTCATTTTGTACATTTTAACAGGTCTCATGTTTATTCAAATTCATTTATTATCCCCCCTCTTTGTTTATTTTAACCTGATCATTCCCGAATAAAATACCATATTGGCAGCGCCTCCGGGATCAGAATGATCTGTTCATAAGAAACCTCAACTATGGACTACTGATGAGCCCCATCAGTACCAAGAAAACAGTTTTGATATCAGCATGGCTTATCGAATCTGAAGACGGGCTTCATCGGGCTCAAACCCCAAACTGCCTTAAATGGTGATCGCTGTGTTTATAAGCAAGAATGCCAACCTGTTCGGCCGTCATTTTGCCAAAAAAATCGTGGACGAATCTGTCATTGCGGTACGACTCGTAGCCTCTTATATGCTCAATCCATAATTCTCTCTCCGCTTCAAAATTATCCACCGGGTCGGTAACAAGGAGTATCTCTGCGCTGGAAGCTAACCTTGCTATGGGTGTGTTGTCTGCCGTAATAGCGGTCAGTGCCTCCAATGCCTGCGAAGGGGTACTCCGGGAGATACTGTAATCCCAATCCCCTATCCCATGTATCCAGGCTTCAAACAGCCTGCAGTGTTTTAGCATCTGGCCAACGGTCATTGTTCCCCAATGTGCTGCGGAAGATGGTTTTAAGAGGCTTATGCGATCTATGATCATGGCTCTTTGACGCTTATTCAAAACGGATTTAATCTCTGTTTCAGGCATTCCCGTAATCTTATATTCTATGAAAGAAGATCAGGTCTGATGATCATCCCGATCAATTGTTTTTATCGGTTACATTTCCATCCGGAGAGCTGGTTTTGTCCTGCACCTTACTGCCATTAATCACATGTATGGTATACTCACCAGCTTTGTAGTTGTCCCTCAGCAGTTCTTTTAGGTTTACCTTTAAGCGGTGCTCCTTCCTGTTCATGTCGCAAACGATACCCTGAGGTATCTCAAAAGCTATTAACAGATTAATTGCAGGTGGGTTAGAATACATAACTGAACCGTCCCACACGATTTTGTAGTAAGTGTCCACACACTCTCCATAAACCGCAATGTTCAGCAAGTCACCGTTTCGTTCAACCTCTTTAATCTCAAAAATCCGCTCCGTATTGCCGGTGCGGGTACTCAGATACTTATCAAAAAGTGCCTTACTCTCCACAATACCTTCGTTTGCCGGTAGTGAAGCATCTATTTCAGAGCAAACAGAAAAAAAGAGGATTAAACCGCTTAGTAAAAATAACTTCTGCACAAATAAGAATTTAGTTATTTAAAAATCAGGATTGAACAAGTGTTTTGTCATCCTTATTTAAGGACTCCATACGTTGAGAGAAGTTGCATCATCGGGAGCCAAAGTGGATAAATTTAAGATGGAAGGCTTCAACTACCCTTGCCTTTACCCGGCCACGGAATGACACGCTGAAATTCTTTGATAAACAAAAAAATCAGACAATCTCTTCCTGTTTCTGTAAAATCTGATGAAAGCTCAAATACAATTTCCGGACATCCTCAATTAGCACACAAAATTCCCCAAAACGGCTACGTACAGAAAAAAGAAGCACAGCAACTTTGTGCCATCAAATTAAAAATAAGATTTCAAAATGGAACAGGTAAAAACAAATGAGCCGAAAGTATGGTTGATCACCGGCTCATCAAGAGGTTTGGGAAGAGTATGGACAGAGGCCGCTCTGCAACGTGGTGATAAAGTAGCTGCTACAGCCAGAAATATAGACAGCATTGCCGGCTTCAAAGAAAAATACGGTGATAATGTACTGACTTTACCACTGGATGTCACACAGGCAGCGCAGGTAAAGGACGCTGTAAAAACGGCACATGATTATTTCGGCAAACTGGACATTGTCATCAATAATGCCGGCTATTCTCTTGTAGGAACAGTTGAAGAAGCCACAGCAGATGAAATCCGTGCCTTATATGAAACCAATGTGCTGGGGCCGGTGTCTGTTATCCGGGAGGTTTTACCGATCATGCGAAAACAGGGATACGGACATATTCTGGGCACCTCCAGCAATCTCGGGCATTTTGTCATTCCGATGATTGGTTACTACTGCTCATCCAAATGGGCCTTTGAAGCCATTCATGAAAGCCTGGCCGCCGAGGTAAAGCCCTTTGGCATCAAAGTCACCATCATTGAGCCCGGAGCTTACGCGACAGAGTTTGGCAGTCAGCATTCCCTGAAATTTGCGGAGACACTGCCGCAATACGATGACCTGAGAACGGCCATTTTCGGAGACATCAGCAAGTATGAGCAAGGCCATCCTGAAGCAACGGCATCGGCTGTTTTAAAGGTGACAGACACCGAAAACCCGCCCTTGCGCCTGTTTCTGGGCCGTCAAAACCTCGACAGGATACGGGAAACCTATACCGACCGTCTCAAGGTATGGGAAGAGTGGCAGGACGTGGCCGTTGCAGCCCAGGGTTAAATAAATTGAAATCAGCGACAGCATTCAACAACGTTGTTGCTGATTTTTTCAGAAATTTGTATCATCAATAACAAGATCAGCAGGAATGAAAAAGAACCATCCGACACCCCTTAAATTCGTCTCCCTTGCAGAGGGACTGAGAGCATTCGGTTTTCCGCCTCCGCAACACCCTCTGATTACCATCATGAACGGTATCGACCACCCTATGGATTACAATACGCCAAGGGAAGGACATGTACTGAGTTTTTACAAGATAGCCTTCCGGCCCAACTTAGGGGGACTGCTGCGGTACGGCCAAACGCATTTTGACTACAATGAAGGCGGGCTGTTCTTTGCCGCCCCTAACCAGATAGTGGCCCCCAATGAGAACGAAATCAATGAGGCACCCTGCACCCGCCAGGAAATCGCTATTCTGATCCACCCCGATTTTCTGCTGCACTATCCTTTGGCCGCAAAAATCAAAAAATACCAGTTCTTTTCCTATGCGGTAAATGAAGCACTGCATTTATCCGAAAAGGAAAAAAACATTATCCTGAACCTTTTCCGCAACATCGAAGAAGAGCTCAGCAGCCGTATTGACGAACTCAGCCAGGAGGTGGTCATGTCACAGCTGGAGTTGCTGCTGAACTATGCCCAGCGTTTTTATAAACGCCAGTTTATTACCCGCAAACCCATCAGCAACAGCCTGCTGCAACAGTTTGAAGAAACACTGGAAAAGTACTTTGATGAAGAACAACCGCTGTACCAGGGCATTCCTACCGTGCAACAACTGGCCGACAGCCTGGCCATTTCGGCCGGCTACCTGAGTGATATGCTGCGCACCCTCACGGGGCAAAACGCCCAGCATCATATTCACGGAAAGCTCATCGAAAAAGCCAAGGAACGGCTTTCCACAACGGGCTTATCCGTTTCCGAAATCGCTTATGAACTGGGATTCGAGTATCCGCAATCCTTCAGCAAACTTTTCAAAACCAAGACCAGACAAAGTCCGCTGGAATTCAGAGCCGGGTTTACGAACTGACTTCAGGCATTCTCCGGCATGCCCGAACCTCGTAACGCCCGGGGTAAATGTGTGTATATTGATCAAATACATAAATGCCGTCTCCTGACTTGGATTGAGAAATAGAGCCACATTCAAAAAGCAGGGCTAAATTTTCAGAGTATTCTCCGGTCCGACATTTATTCCGCAGCATTACAGAGCCGCTTTACCGCTGATCCTGCTTTTTTACTGTCTGTATGGATTTTACTACCTGCTCGTCATCCTGTTGAGTATATTTAAATATTCCTGCCAAACTGAAGCCACTTTTCAGGATTGTAAAACCCAACCTAAACCTACAGGCATGAAAAAAAACAGCAGATACTTAATAGTAATCATTATATTATCGGTTATATGGACCATCCTGGTTGTACACAGCACCCTGAATGGCTGGTGGCACAAGCCCGTCACAACGAAAAAAGACACCGCCTCACTGATTGCTGCTGTGGAAGAAATCACCCGAAAGGAATTCGTAGGTAACCTGGTAATGGCGGTCATGAAAGACGGCAAACCGGAACGTGAGTTTTATTTCTCCAACAACAAGCCCGCAGACAGAACCACCGTTTTTCAGGTATCTTCTCTTTCCAAGTTTGTATCGGCAACAGGCATCATGAAACTGGCCGAATCCGGGATCATCAGCTTAGATACACCGGTGAACCGATACCTCAAAAAATGGCAGCTCCCGGAAAGTGCTTTTGACAATGAAAAGGTAACGGCCAGAAGGCTGCTGAGTCATACGGCAGGCCTTACCGACGACCTGGGCTACAACGGGTTCGGCAGCAGAGATTCTGTGCAAACCCTGACGTCTTCCCTTACAAAGGCTACGGATGCAGATGAAGGTGTCAGCGGTGCAGTAAAAGTGGGCATTGAACCCGGTTCCCGATGGAAATACTCAGGAGGGGGTTTTACGTTGTTACAGCTGATAGTGGAAGAAACCAGCGGACAAACGTTCAATTCCTTTATGACAGAAAACCTTTTCAAACCACTGAACATGCACAGCAGCACTTATCTGCCGGATGATTCTCTGAATCACAGGCTGTGCGAATTTTATAATGCTGACCAAACACCTGCTTCACACCGCTATTACACCTCGTTGGCAGCCACGTCGCTGTATACTTCACTGGCCGATCTGGAGACCTTTTTCCAACTGTTCTTTAAAGACGATAACGGACAACCGGCCGGTAAAGGCGTGCTAAGTCCGGCAACCTTGAAATCCATGCGGGAATCCCATTGGGATATCATGGGCGAAAGGATTTTCGGACTGGGCTGCATGCTTTATATCGACATTGACGATAACGAAGACATTTTCGGGCATGATGGCAAAAGCACCCCTCCCATCAATACCGCCATCCGGATGAATCCTGTCACCGGTGACGGCATAATCGTCCTGGAAACCGGAAATCCCGATTTGGCCACCCGTATTGCCAGCGACTGGGTATTTTTGCAAACAGGAAAAACAGATACGCTTCTTTTTACCATGCTGATGGGTAAAATGATCCGGATAATAATTATCGGCATTATCGTTATTATTATAGTTACCTTAGCCACAGGATTCCGGTTACAGAAAAGAAAAAAACGGTAAGAGGTACCGTAACATCAATATGACAGAACTTTAGCTGTCCCGAATATGTCGTATTTCTGCTACACTTAGCTACGAGTTGAACACCGGATGTATCCGATCGGGTGGGCAGAAGAAGTACTAATCATCCCGTTATTGAATAATATGCACAAAAGAGCCATCTAAAATCAAGCCGTTGACCGCTTTTAAAACATATCTGACATCTGGAAACAGGCAACGGCTAAAGTACCTTTTGGCTGTTGCTTCCGCATTGCTTTTTATTCTCAACATCCTTCTTGATTATCATTATACACGATTTCAAAACAGCCGCTTTTACCTCTCAGAATCTTTACTCTTTAGTGGTGCGTACTGGTCTCTTTTCATTTTACTGCTACCGGCTTTTCTCTCATTATCAGCCAAAACACCAAAGCTTGTCTTTCTTCCTGTGCTCATGTTGCTGACGCCGGCCATTCACCTGCTGATCTACCCCGGCCTGGTGTGGTTGATATCTGCACTCTTTTTTGAGCATACGTTTGCCTGGCGACAAACCTTCCATTTCGGCATATCGGCTTACGCCATCAAATCGCTGCTCATTTACGGGTTCTCACTGGCTGTTTACCTTTTTGTAAGCCGTCTCTCTGCCCGGAATACCGCTGGCGACAAAGTGCAGAAACAGGAATTTATTTCCATACTGACCGTCTCTGACGTTCACAATAACAAACTGGTTTTACCGGTAAAAGACATTCTCTATTTTTCGGCAAAGCCCCCGTATGTGAGTGTTCACCAGGCCTCAAAAAAACATTTGCTCACAGGCACCCTCAGGGCACTGGAAAATCAACTGGATGCTGCCTCCTTTGTTCGCATCCATAAATCATACCTTATCAACCTCACAGCAGTGACATCCTACAAATCCCGGCAAAACGGCGACTATGATGTTGTATTATCTGATCATACGGTTCTGAGACTGAGCCGCAGTTATGCCGCCGGTTTTAAGTCCCGGATATCTGCTCACCCTCGGCTTACCTCAGAATAAACTCGGCTTAACCGTTTTCATTTCATCTGACCATTTTCATTTGCCCAACTTTACAAAAAAACTCAGCAAATGAAAAAACAACATCTTTTCAAAGTCCTGTCTCTCTGCCTTCTTTTCGGGAACTGCAGCGGCCAGACCAGCAGGCAGGGAAACAAAAAAGTAGGGGGCGGTTGTGACGGCTGCGAGCTCATGTACGTCGGCATGCCGGAAAAAATCCTCCCGGTTGATACCAGCCCCGGATGGAATGAACCCGGACAACCACTGATTATCACCGGCACGGTTTTCCATCCGGGAGGGAAGACCCCGGCACGGGATGTCGTTATTTATTACTGGCAAACAGACAACAAGGGGTATTATTCACCGAAACCCGGAATGGATGAACGAGCTAGACGGCATGGCCACATACGGGGATGGGTAAAAACAGACGCCAACGGAAATTACACCATCAGAACCATCCGTCCGGCGCCCTATCCCGGAGAAAACATGCCCGCTCATATTCACCTGTCTGTTAAAGAGCCGGACATTGCCGATGAATATTATACCGACGAAATCAACTTTGATGATGATAAATACCTGATTCCTCATTTTAAAAAATATCCGCAGGAAAACCGCGGTGGCAGCGGAGTAGTAAGGGTATTGCTTAAAGGCAATGTACAGATCGCTGAACATAACATTGTACTTGGCCTGAACATTCCGGACTATCCCCGAAAAATAAAGGTAAAAACATCCTCCGGGCTGAATATCGGAGAAGACCAGCCTTCATTTATGCCCTACCATGCTTTCGGACCGGACAAGGGCTCTCAGGCTTGCCCTGTCTGTAAATACGGACGCTATCACGGGATTATCTATTACGTGGGAGACCGTCCGGACTGGGATGAAATCAGGCAATGGCTCCGGTTTCTGGAAGAAGAAAGTGTGCAACGAAAAAAATACCTGAAAGTATATTTTGTGTATGGCAACAGTATAGGTTATCATAAAAAAGAACGGCAGGAGCAACTGGAAGCCTTAGGCAGGGAACTCGGGATCCGTCACTCGGCTTTGACTTTTGTGCCCTCTTTCACAGACAAAGCTACCGAGGCCCACCTCAACCGGGTAAATCCCGAAGCGGTTAATACTTTTATCATCTACAAGCACCGCAGCATTGTAGACAAATACATTGATCTGAAGCCCGGCAAAGAGAATTTCAGCCGCATATCGTCTTCACTGGACAGAACGCGGGGCGATCACTTTGACCTGCCGGAACCCCGCCACGACTGACGCCTACCCTCGCAGATACAACACCGGACCGACTCCTGAACAGGGATCGTTCCTGTGTATTGAATACAGAAGAGTGCTCATTACAAATCGCCGCTGCACAAAAATATTGTTAAAATACCGGCAGGTTGATTAAATTCGGAAGTTCAAAAAATAAACGAACTGATGATTGTCAGAAAAACCATGTCTCTGAGAGACATTTTTAACTTCGCCGGGCATCATTTGTGGTGGCTGATTCTCCACATGCTCGTAGTATCCTTTCTGTATAAAGAAGCGGAGTGGCACTGGATTTCCATACCCTGGCTGCCGGTATCCCTCATCGGTACGGCTGTCGCTTTCTATGTAGGCTTTAAAAACAACCAATCCTATGACAGAGTATGGGAAGCCCGCAAGATCTGGGGGGCGATCGTCAACAGCAGCCGGAGCTGGGGAGTGATGGTCAATGCCTTCGTCCGCAGCAATACGCTGACTGAAACAGAAATCAAATCCATCAAAACCAGGCTGATTTACCGTCATATTGCCTGGCTTTATATCCTGCGGGAACAGTTGCTCGTCCCCACCCAGTGGGAGCATGTCAACCTGCGGTGGATGTTCGGGGAAGTGGCCAGACGCAGACGGGAAAAATACGGTGTGGGGCGATTTACAGATTACCTGAACGAGCAGCAGAAAAAGAATTACTTCAGCAGCGAACATGAATGGGCGGGGGCTGCCAACAAAGCCACCCAGATCATTAACCTTCAGTCGCTGGACCTCGCTGAACTGGAAGAAGCGGATGTACTGCACATGCGCAGGCAACTGGATATGCAGAAAGTGCTCTCGGAATTTTACGAACACCAGGGAAGGGCCGAGCGGATCAAGAAGTTTCCCCTGCCCCGTCAGTATGCCAACCTTAGCTTTATTTTCAACTGTATTTTCATCTTCCTGCTGCCTTTGGGCCTGGTGGCTGCTTTTGATCAGCTGGGAGATGGCGGCGTGTGGCTGATGATTCCCTTTGGCACGGTGGTCAGCTGGATATACGTTGTTATGGAACTGATTGGTGACTACTCTGAAAATCCTTTTGAAGGCCTGGGCACCGATATCCCGATGCTTTCCATCTGCCGTACCATAGAAATCGACTTACTGCAGATGCTGGGCGAAACCGATGTCCCCGGGCCTGTACAACCTGTCGGCGACGTGCTGATGTAATATTTCCCCTTATCCCTGAAACCAAACACCTTATTGTAAATGCACACCATACTACCCTTTTTCCTGGCCATGATCGCTGCCATTGTCATGCTTAATATGCTGGCCACCCGATTAAAGATTGCCTACCCCATTCTTCTGGTCGTAGCCGGGCTGCTGGTAAGCTTCATACCCGGTCTGCCTGTCATAAAAATCAACCCAGACCTGATCTTTTTCCTTTTTCTTCCCCCGCTGCTGTTCGAGGCCGCCTGGGCCGTGTCTTTCAAGGAAATGAAGAAATGGTATCGCATCATTACCAGCTTTGCTTTTCTGGTAGTCTTCTTTACGGCCTTGTCAGTTGCGGTGATCACCCATCACTTCTTTCCGGGCTTTACCATCGCTCTCGGGTTTCTTCTGGGAGGTATCGTTTCTCCGCCCGATGCAGTAAGTACCGGTGCCATCACCAGGTTTGTCAAAATCCCCCGGTCTACTTCTGCCATACTTGAAGGCGAAAGTCTGCTGAATGATGCCTCATCACTTATTATCTTCCGTTTCGCCCTGATTGCCGCCGGTACCGGACAATTTATATGGCAGGAAGCCATCACGAGTTTCCTGTGGATGGTCATCGGTGGGGCCGGGATCGGATTATTACTGGGCTGGCTCTTTGTAGAGGCCCACAAACGGCTGCCTACGGACGCCTCTTCAGATATCGCCCTTACGCTCATAGAGCCCTATTTTATGTACTGGATTGCTGAGCAGCTTCACAGTTCGGGAGTCCTGGCCGTTGTCGCCGGAGGCTTATACATGTCTGCCCGGCGTCTGACATTTCTGAACAGCTCCGGCCGCATCAAAGGCTACAGTGTATGGGAAAGCTTTGTTTTCATCCTCAATGGCATTGTATTCCTCATCATCGGACTCGACCTGCCTGAAATCGTAAGCGGTATCCGTTCGGCAGGCATCCCGTTGAACACCGCAATAGGCTATGGTGTGCTGGTAACAGGTATCCTGATCGCCGCCAGAATGATCAGCGGTTATGCGGCTATGCTGGCGACCATCATCTTTCGCCCGGGTGTGCTGCCCCATGCTTACAACAGGAGACGAAGATACCTGATGCCCCTGCTGCTGGGCTGGACAGGCATGAGGGGTGTCGTCTCATTGGCTGCTGCCCTCGCTATCCCGGTTACCCTTGATGACGGAACGGCGTTTCCGCAGAGAGACCTAATTCTGTTTATCACGTTCATAGCCATTCTGCTGACCCTCCTGGTACAAGGCCTCACCTTACCCTACCTGATAAATAGAAGCCGGCTGTTTGATGACATTTATGCTGAAGCCAAAGAAGAAGAAACCAGGCGGAAAATGAAACAGGGATTGAAACAGCACGTGTCGCATCTGCTCAGAAACAAGTATGAAAGCGACCTGAACGGGCATGCCGGCATGGAAAAATTCCTGAAACAATGGGAAGAACGGGCCAAGGCAGCCGATGACAGCTGGATGAACGATAAAACCAAAATCATATTTACAGAATTGCTGGAGGCGCAGCGTCAGTACCTTACCGATCTGAACAAAGACCCCGACATTGATGAAGAAATCATACGCCAGCAATTGTATCAGATAGACCTTGAGGAGGAACGCCTGAAAATTATCTGAAGGCGCATCCGCAAAACCGGGCTCTGAAAACCTTAACAAGTCTTTTTAAAACAAGCATTCAAAAAGCTGACAGCATGAAACATCCGAAGTCATTTGATGAAGCCCTGATCCTGCCTGCGGGAGAAGGAAGGAAATACAACTGTGGAACAATGACCGCTATTTTTAAAGCGGACGAAAATGAAACCGATGAGAAATACAGCATTTCAGAGTGGTGGCTTGAACCCCGGTCTGAAGGCCCCGGCCCGCACTTCCATGAAGACAACGACGAGGTATTCTATGTACTTGAGGGTACAGCATCCTTTCTTATCGGCGAAGATTGGATTGATGCTTCAAAAGGAACGTTTCTGAGAATACCTGCCAAGACCATGCACGATTTCAGGAATGAAGGCGATGCAAGAGCAGGACTGCTGAATTTTTTCATTCCGGGAGGATTTGAAAGAAACATGCCCGCCATCGTCGACTGGTTTAAAAATAACCCCTGAGTACTCTTGCTTCGCTACCAGAAGCCCTGTCTACCAATCTCAGAAAAGATTTGCCGTATCCGATGCGATGCCGGCTCATTGCAAAAGCGCGTATAAGGAATTTCTCCTGCCCGTGTGCCTGATCCTCCGGCCACACGCTGCTTCGAAATCCTGCTGATCCGAAACCTTATGCACTGAACCTTGCGAAAAACGATTTTTTACAATCACAACTAATCTGTCTGCCGCATCTTTGCTGCTGATATAAGGCCTGGAAGTCCTCGCTGAAAGTCAGAACATTTACTCACGATTAAAAACAAAGACATGTTTACATTACAACAAATAAAGGCGGCCCACAGCAAAGTGAAATCCGGCGCCGATTTTCCTGCTTACATTCAGGATATCCAAAAACTCGGAGTGACTTACTATGAAACCTTCGTTTCCAGCGGTCATTCTGACTATCATGGAGAAAATAGTTATAAAATTCAAAGCGGGCCTGGCTATGCGGAACTGACCATCGCCGCTGCATCTGATCCTGAAACATTCAAGGCGGAACTGAAAGCCCACCAGCAGGGCAAAACGGGCTATATGGCATTTTGTGAAGCATGTGCCAGAACCGGTATAGAAAAATGGTGCACCTGCCTTGAAACCATGACATGTACTTACTACGACCTGGCCGGAAACAAAATTCTTACGGAAGAGATACCTCATTGAACAACCCGTATCCGTCGATTCTCAAACGCCCAGAATCACACCTCTCCTGAAAGTTTTTTTACCCATTGCATACAGGAATACCGGATATTGGCTATCTTTTCCTTTGAGAAGCCCGTTTCTTATAAAACAGATAAAAGATGACCACTACCATCAGACGCGGTACTATGGATGATGTGCCAGCGCTCATAAACCTGGCGCTGAAATCCTGGTCTGTCTTTCATGATAAGCTGACAGACGAAAACCGGGCAAGTCTTGTCCGTAATCTGAGCAACCCCGGCACTTATACCGATCTGCTGAATAAGTCTGAGTCTTTTATCTGCACGACCGACACGGGTAGGGTCATCGGAATGGCCTTTCTGATGCCCTCCGGTAACCCCACATCGCTTTTTAAGGCGGGCTGGAGCTACATACGGATGGTCACGGTGGATCCTGAATTCGGCGGGCTGGGCATTGGAAGAAGGCTAACCGGCTTGTGCATTGAAGCCGCCCGGCAAAATCAGGAAGGGATCATCGCGCTTCATACTTCAGAACTGATGGACAATGCCCGCCACCTTTATGAAACCCTTGGCTTCAAAATACTGAAGGAGGTTGATCCGCGTCTGGGAAAAAGGTACTGGCTTTATCTGATGGTATTGAACGAAACTCCCGGTTCGGACCCTCCTACCCTCTGAAACGAATAATAAAATAATGCTTCCTTCGAAAAATCACCGGCTGTTACTGATACAACAAATTCTCTAACTGGCTTTTATCTTCTGCCGGAACCTTATAAATTAGCCATACAAATTACCTGTTCAACACCCATGCCTGCTGACAAAAAACTGAAGATATGCTCGCAGGGGCATCCGTTCTACAAGAGCAGTGATTGCCCTTCATGCCCTGTCTGTGAAAAAGAGAAGGCCCCTGATTCGGGATTCCTGAGTTCGCTGAGCAGCCCGGCCCGAAACGCCCTGTTGCATTATGGCATTGAAACCATTGAGCAACTAGCCGGTTATACAGAAAAGGAAATCCTCAGATTTCATGGCATTGGCAAAGCCTCACTCCCTGTATTTCACCGCTCGCTCGCTGAAAAAGGGTTATCCTTTAAACCTGAAGAATAATAAAATCATACCTCCTTGTTAACACCTTCGCTCATGACCTATAAAACATCACCCCCTGTCATTGTCACACAGGCTTTTGAAGCCACCGCTGACAGTGTCTGGGCCACCATCACCGACAGAAACCGGATGATCCGGTGGTTTTTCGGAGAAATTCCGGATTTTAAACCCCTCATTGGCTTTGAGACGGTCTTCGATGTTGAAAACAACGGTCTGATTTATCCACACCGCTGGAAAATAACGGAATGCGTTCCAAACCGGAAAATCACTTACTCCTGGAAATACGACGGTTACCCCGGCGAATCTTTCGTGGTTTGGGAGCTGAGTTCCCAAGCCCCCCTTACCATTCTTACGCTTACTCATTACGGGATGGAAAGTTTCCCTCAGGACAACCCTGATTTCAGCAGAGAAAGCTGTTTGGCGGGTTGGAATTATTTTATACACGAACGGCTCAGGGCTTATCTCGTCCCAGAGCCATAAAATACTAAAAAACGACACAACTATTAAGGCCTTAAGGGTGTGAACCTTAACTATTCTTAACTTCTTAATGGTTAAAAAACATCGGCAAAATAGTAAAACCATTAAGGCATTAAGGGACATTAAGAGCATGAACCTTAACTATTCTTGACTTCTTAATGGTTAAAAAATATCGGCAAAATATTAAAACCATTAAGGTATTAAGGGACATTAAGAGTATGAACCTTAACTATTCTTAAATCTTAATGGTTTAAAATATCGGCAAAATATTAAAACCATTAAGGCATTAAGGGACATTAAGAGTATGAACCTTAACTATTCTTAACTTCTTAATGGTTAAAAACATCGGCAAAATAGTAAAAACCATTAAGGCATTAAGGGACATTAAGAGCATGAACCTTAACTATTCTTAACTTCTTAATGGTTTAAAACATCAGCAAGATGATAAAACCATTGAGGCATTAAGGGACATTTTGTCAATTGTACTTTCGGGCTACGATGTACTACCTGCTATTTTTTACTTATCTTTATGGTGGTGATCGTTTCGCCGGAAGCATTATATTTGTATGTGCAAAATGTCACTTAAAACACACAGACTGACCAAAAATAATAAATACAACGAAAACACTATTTCAGAACAATGATACATACCGCTAAAAATCCGAAAATACACGAAGGACGCAATGTGAAACGTTTCCGGGAGATGCTGGGCATCAAACAGGAGGCCCTGGCCTTTGACCTCGGCGACGACTGGAACCAGAAGAAGATCTCGGCCCTTGAACAACGCGAGGCCATCGAAACCGCTATCCTGCAGCAGATCTCCGACGTACTCAAAATACCGGTAGAAGCCTTTAAGAACTTTGACGAGGAGCAGGCCGTGAACATTATTGCCAATACTTTTACCGACTTCAAAGACAGTGCTTCCGCAATCAATATCCATCCTGTTTTTAATCCTGTAGAAGCGGTCCTTAAACTTCATGAAGAAAAGATGGCACTGTACGAGCGAATGCTGAAAGAGAAAGATGAAATGATGATGCGGCTGGAGAAACTGATTGAAAACAAATGACCGGAGCCGACACCCTATCTGCCGGGCTGAATCAGTATCAAAGGACAGTGCTGACATTTCATACCTTTGGGATACATATATTGTGAGAAACCGTACCCACATAAAGCGCGCCTTCATCCTGACCCCGCTTATCGGGATGGTATTGTTTGTGGTGCTTTACTTTGCAGCAACGTTCTATTACCCGGGTGGTTCGCAGTTTGACCCAGACGCCGCCGGATTTAGCTGGGCAGATAATTACTGGTGCAATTTGCTGAATGACAAGGCCATTAACGGGCAGAAAAATGACGCACAACCCATAGCATTGGTGGCGATGATTGTTCTTTGTCTGTCGCTTACGCTTTTCTGGTGGCAGTTTCCGGCATACACCCCTCTCAGCAAACCTCTGAAACGGATCATATCGGTCAGCGGTACATTGGCTATGACAACCGGGCTCTTCCTGTTTACAACGTATGACCACGACCTTATCACAAATCTGGCGTCGCTGTTCGGACTGACAGCCACTACCGGGACGTTCATCGGCGTGTTTCAAAATGGCTGGAAAAGACTTTTTTATTTTGGACTGCTCAACATCCTCCTGGTGGCAGGCAATAATGTTCTGTATTACCACAAAGATCTGATTTCCTATTTGCCCTGGGTGCAGAAAATAACCTTTGCCACATTTTTAGGCTGGCTGGGTGCCGTCATCATAAAAATGTATCATAGCGTAAAGCCCGACCATCAAAGGTAACTAAGCCGGCAAACACACCTCCTCCACCTGTGCAAAATCATCTTTTCCAGGCCGACGCGATGATAAGGATGGATGCCAGAGGGTGTGCGTGTTTTGTATATTTTGGGCTAACCCACAACGAACGGATATGAATAGTGCGTGATGCGCATTTGGTATATTAAGATGATTGGAAATGATTATTATCAATAAATTATGATATTGAAATGTTATTTTTGCGTATAATGTAAAGTTGATATAACTTTCGCATATTTGGGAGTTAGCGGTCATTTTAAGACAAAACAGTAACAATAGACAATGAGCGAAATATTTAATTCAAATAATTCAAACTTTTTGACAGCAATTGCAACTGTTCTTTTGGTGCTTGTTGGACTTGTTCAAATTTTTATTCTCTTTTCTCAAAAAAAACAAACGAGAATTTCTTTAACAGAACAATACCGACAACTATGGAACAGTTTAAAAAATCATTGGGGTAACGTGGTTTTTATCGGTAGAGAAAATGGCGAGTATTATCAGATTTTAGACGAAACATCAATTAACACTCTTAAAGTTGAAACTACTAAACACAGACTTGACACGCCAACTATTTGGGCATTAGAAAGCATTCAAAGAGTTTGTGGGACATTAGGAGAAGTTTCAACAAGAGTTTTACAAGGACACTTAAAAGTTGCTGACATATATCCAATTTTCGGGACGCAATTTTTAAGACAAAGTTTTCCATTAAGACATCTTTTAGAGCCAGACTATCAAAATTTCTATCGGACAGACGAAACAACCGAACAACACAAACGCATTAGGAAAGAAATACAAGATTGGCTTGTTTACCACGATGGACTAAGAAGGCGTTGTTTAATACTTATTGATTTGTTGTGGGCTGAAGCTACAAGACTTGAAGACTTACCGCCATACGATATGAGAAGTGCCGCAGATGCAAAAAGACTAACAGGAAAACTAAACAGAAAACGAGTATTTACAGAAACAATAAAACTAAACGGACGGACGAAAATATTCTTAGCTTTCAAGTTGTCAAGATTTCTGAGAAAAGCAGAATATAGTTCTTTAACAAATTGGTCTGGAATAAATGAAAAGCAACTTTCTAAACTTGACGAAAAATGGACAAAACGACTTTTAAGTGAGAAATAAAAAAACGAACCGCTAACACGGGTTTTGCGTCAGGCAGGGTGACGTGCAAACTTGGAGCTTTGTGCTTCTAATGAACTTTAGTTATAAATTGAAACCTTGTGCTCCGAAACCCGCCCGAACGCAAAGCCCCAAAACGTTATGTGCCATATTTCCCGACAACCATCGACAAAAAACCAAGAATAAAAGTTTCATTATAACGAAACTTTTATTGTCTTTGCTTCGTTGAACAAATTAACGAATGGACAAACTTTTTGAAATAATATTTTTAGACGAAGCATTTGAGTTTTTGAAAGGACTGGAACGTAAACATTACGAAAAAGTTCTTTACAACATTCGTAAAGCACAATCTGAACACGACCCTGAATTATTCAAGAAACTTAACAATGACATTTGGGAGTTTAGAACCTTATACCAAGGACTTCAATACAGGTTGCTTGCGTTTTGGGACAAAACTTCGGAAACAGAAACATTGGTTGTATCAACACACGGATTTATAAAAAAGCGAAGTAAGGTTCCCGACAACGAAATTCAAAAAGCTATCGGACAACGGACAAAATATTTTGAAGAGAAACAAATAAAAAATAAGAAAAAATGAAAACATACACATTAGACCAAGTGCAGGACGAACTTATCGGAAAAGTCGGAACAGTGGAAAGAGACCTTTTTGAGTATGAACTTCAAATGGACTTAATCGGAAAAGCTATTAAGCAAACTCGACAAGAACGCAACTTGACACAAGAAGATTTAGGAAAACTTATTGGTGTTCAAAAAGCCCAAATTTCACGACTTGAAAACAATGCAAGCAACGTGACAATGGACACTTTATTGAGAGTTTTTACAGCCTTGAAAGCAAAAGTAAAATTACAAGTGGAATTATCGAACCTAAATATAAGTGTTGGACAATAATACGGCACATAACAAGGTATTGCCAAAAGCGGCTGGGCCGGCATTCCGGGCTGAACGGCTTTGATTGGACATTTGTGCAAGGTTCAGCATTCGTTCTTCGATTGAACTTTAGTGCTAAAAATCCCGCCCTTCGACAATACCCTAACCGTTATAGGCAATCTCAGAAGAACGACCCCCGAAAATCATAATCCGACCAAATGAACGAAGAAACATCTAAACAACTTCTCAGAAATCCGGAACAAAAACCTGATGATATTTTATTTAGGCGCATTCTTGACAAAAACATTTTCGAGATTATAAATACTATTAACGAAACTCTTTCCGCAACAAATATTGACTTTGAATGGAGATATTATAAAGACGGAAAAGCGTGGTTTGGAAAAGCCATTTAAAAAAAAAAGACATTGGTTTGGATTTCTATTTGGGAAAATTTCATTAAAGCAAGTTTTTATTTTACAGAAAAAACTCGACCGACTGTATTAAATTTGAACTTTGACAAAGAAATTAAATCGTCATTTACAAGCAGAGAACCTGTTGGTAAACTTATTCCATTAATCATAAATATAAAGAACGAAAAAACACTACAAGACTTTGTTATACTCCTCAATCACAAAAAGAATCTTCAATAAAATCAATAGAACAAAACCATTACACTTCTTTTATGCTGTTGAAAAAATGCCGAAATAATTAAAACCGAAGCGATGAAAAAGTAGAGACTACCTATAACATCGCATTGACAATAGGCGGGCTGAACGGTGGCCCGATTTCGTTCTTCGATTGAATCGCTCGGGCGGCCCCGTTTTGTCCTAAAATCCCCGTCTTCGGCAATACCCGAAACGGCAGGACGTCCCCAACTGACACAAAAACGGCCACACAGGAAAATTGCGAAAGACAACAGAGCCCCACACACTCACTTTTTGCCAAATGACAAATAATTTCTTTTTTTATTGAGTCAACTTTGCACCATTAATAATGAAAAAAAATAATGGCAAAGACAGTTTTAGTAACAGGTGCTTCGGCAGGAATTGGAAAAGCAACAGCAATTTATCTGGCGCAAAACGGCTACATCGTTTACGGTGCAGCACGCAGAACAGAGAAAATGCAAGATTTAAATACACACGGCATAAGACCCGTTTATTTGGACGTTACCAAAGAAGAAAGCCTTATTGCTTGTGTGGAACAAATTTTGAAAGAAGCAGGAAGCATAGACATTTTAATCAACAATGCCGGTTCGGGCTATTACGGTGCGTTGGAAGATATGCCAATGTCTGACGCCAAATATCAGTTGGAAGTAAATGTTTTTGGTGTGGCTCGTTTGATACAATTAGTGCTGCCGAGCATGCGAAAAAACAACTATGGAAAAATCGTAAACATTTCATCGGTTGGCGGAAAAGTAACATTGCCAATGGGTGTATGGTATCACGCAAGTAAATTTGCCATTGAGGGTTTGAGTGATGCACTTCGTAAAGAAGTAAAGCCGTTCGGAATTGACGTAATAGTCATTGAACCGGGCGGCACAAAATCAGAAATGACAGGACTTGGAACTGAATATATGTCAAGAGTTTCGGGCAATACCGCATACAGTTCTTTGGCAAAAGGCGTAATCAATATGTATGCAGCAGTAGAAAAAGATGCTGCCGACCCGATTGTCATTGCTAAATTGATCAAACAAGGCATTGAAGCAACTCATCCGAAAACAAGGTATGTTGGTGCTTCGGGAGCAAAAATGATGTTATTTTTCAGAAAAATTCTGTCCGATAAAATGTTTGACAAAATGGTAATGAGCCAAATGAAATAAAACGATGGAAGCACTTATCAATTATTTATTGCGATTCGGCAATCTGAACAAACAGCAAATTGACTTCATCACAAGCAAGTCAGCGGAATTAGCACTTCGCAAAGAAGACTATTTTTCAGAAGCAGGCAAAATTGCAAAACAAGTCGGGTTTGTTTTGGATGGCATTCTTCGGATTTGCTATTACAATAACAAAGGCGAAGAAATTACCAAGTATTTTATAGACGAAACCAATTTTGTTGTGGACTTGGACAGTTTTGATAACAAAATTCCCTCTTCAGGATATGTGCAAGCCGTTACGGACTGCAAACTAATCGTGTTTTCCAAACAAAATTGGGAAGAAATCGCCAATACCATTGTTGGTTGGGATAGTATCGTAAACAAAATCGTCAAAAAATCATTAATACAAAAGATAGAGAGAAGAAGTCCCTTGGTTTCGGAAGATGCTACAACCCGCTACTTGGTGTTTATAGAAAAGTACCCGCACCTTGTTAATCGTATCCCGCTTTCCTATCTGGCTTCCTACTTGGGGGTTACACAGTCTTCGTTGAGCAGAATCAGGAAAAATATCCGTTAATTTTCCTTTACCTCTTTTCTTTCTGTAAACACACCATCTGACACGACAGACAACGGTCGACAGAAAGTTGCAGAACATTAGGCACAAGCGTAAAACGAAAGCGTAAAATTAGAAATGACGACAGACAACGAGATAAAAGACTCAGAACAAGCCAGGAGATATTTTATTTCAATGGGCTGTAGTCATTTCAATATAGACAGGAAAGATAAAGAAATTTGCTTCATTGACATTATTTATTGGCTTGCAATTATAGGAGCAGACGTCCTCATTTATATGATTTTAGGCGTCTTTCAAATGGACTATGACGACAACTATAATAGCTCAAAAGGTGAGTATTGGAGTTTAGCAAGTATGAACAAACGTCAATTAACCTTTTATTTTGCTCTACAACTTTGGAATATAATAAACATAATCGGACTCATGTTTATAGGGCGAAAGATTTATAAAAGAGTAAAATACGTGCACATAATAAGTTAAGGTTTCATTCTCCCCCCTGGCCCTCCTAGCTTAACAACAATAACTTCTTGTCTTAATTATTGGGTCCACTTAAGTTTTTACCCAATTTGGGGCTGGCATTCACTATCCCCTTCATATATGTGGGTAATAGTATGCGGCTTAATAAACCTTCAGAACATTTTACTATGGCGTGCATTGTCAGCCTCTTTCTGATGATATTAAATGAAATCCGGGACAAATACCAGGCGGGGCGGGTGTTTGACTGGTACGATATCTATGCCTCGCTCGCCGGCGTCATTTCCGCGTTTCTTGTGTTTCATATGACGTTAAAAGAATGAGTCTTTTAAATCATGGAGGGTAAGCGGAAAAAGTCCATTGGTCAACCCACCAATGGGGAATGAGTGCGCTGATTCCGGCGAAGCCGACCTTTTGTTCCCTCAAAATGGAAAATCGAATGCCGCTGCCCGACACCCCATTCTCAACTCATGCTTCAATTTCCTTAGTTCAATCCGTTTTTTCCCGTATTCATTATTTTGTCATTGATACAGGGGCAGGCCCCAAATACTTTTGCTTCATCAAATTATTAAAATTAAAAAGATGAACAGAGAATTAGTATTTCTAAGAACCTTTGCAGTGGCTGCCGCTATCGGGATGTTTTTTTTGACATCAACTGCTTTTAAAAAATCAGGCAACCAGAAATTCAGTGAAATAGACGTTGAACGCATCAACATTGTTGAAAAAGACGGTACTGTAAAAATGGTGATTACCAATGTAGAGCGTTTTCCGAACGGAGCGGACACGATAAACGGAAGACCGACTAACCTGGGCAGAAAGAAGCGTTCAGGGATGCTCTTTTTCAACGAAGAGGGTATGGAATGCGGTGGTTTTATTTATGATGGAAGAAAAACAAAAAATGGCCATACGGCCGGATTATCCCTAACGTACGACCAATACGACGGAGACCAGGTAATGCAGCTGCTCATGAAGGATGACAAGGTCGGAGACGAGCGTTTCGTCCGCAGCAGCATTGCGTTTATCGACCAACCGGCAAATTTAGACCAATCAGGAGTAAGCAAAATCAACAGGGAACTGGCCGAACTGGGAAAGACCGATCGTAAAGCGATGCAGAAGAAATATTACGAATACAAAGAAAAGGGCTTAATCGGAAATGTTGACCGTATGGTTTTGGGACAAACCCAAAGTAAAAGCAATGGTCTGTTTCTTTTTGATGATAAAGGATCGCCAAGGGCCATGTTTTTTATCGACAAAGAAAACAATGCCCAGCTCCAGTTTTATGACGAAAAAGGAAACGTTATTGCGTCATTTCCTGAAAAGAAAAATTAAGAAGTAAGCTCCTTAAGAATAGTCCTGTACTGTTACAGGGCTATTTTTTGTAAATTGCCTTATCGAAACATCAATGAAAAATATAGCCCGTAGAATATACCAGAATCGTTATTTTTTACTGTTCATTTTGCTGTTTGCCTATATACAGTCTGTTTACACACGGATATCGGTAAGAAAGGAAATCAACATGTATACATTTACGCCCGAAGCTGCTTTCGCTACCTTGGCAGGAGCGGGTGTTTTGTTCCTGATTATCCGTTTTTTTATCCGGAAATGGCAAAAATCGGACACTTTCAGCACCCTGATACTGCTCAGAATTTTCGGAGCGTCCTTATTGGTATTTGTGATTTCAATGCAGCTGACAGGTTTTTTGATGGCTTGGGCTTTTGATAGAATAGCACAGAATTTTAACCGGTATACCTTTTTTCTTTCTCTGTTTTACGATTTCCTGACGGGCATTATTTACGGGAGCTTTTTTCTTGTTTATTATTATTATGGCAAAAATAAAAAGCAGCAAGAGAAACTGACGATCTATAACAAGGCGCTGGCAGAAAGCAAAATAAATCAACTTAAAACCCAGCTTAATCCTCATTTTTTGTTCAACAATTTAAATGTACTGGATCAGCTCATAGAAGAAGACAAACATAAAGCATCCGATTTCCTGAATGAGTTTGCTGAGATCTATCGCTATGTATTGCAGGCTTCGGATAAAGAATTGATAAGCATAGAAGAAGAAGTCGATTTTGCCAACCGGTATTTCAGACTCTTTTCTCATAAATATGGTAATGCCTACCAACTGAAGATAGTAAGAAAAAGCGTGAAGGGTTTTATCGTGCCGCTTACCTTACAATTGTTGATAGAGAATGTCATTCAGCACAATCTCGGCACTAAACAGAAGCCTGTTTGCATTCGCGTAAACATGGATAATAACATTACATTCTCCAACAATACAAACCTGAAACGGAACACAAAGTCAGTATCGGGACGGGCATTGAATAACCTGAAAGAACAATACAGCTTATTAGCAGGACAGTCTATTGAAATACATCAGACCGATACAGAATTTTCGGTGATCATTCCGTTCATCCACAATCCAGACAAATGATAAAAATACTCATCATAGAAGACGAAATCCCGGCAAGGAAGAAGCTGAAGCGATTTATAGAGGAGTTGGATACACCGGTCGAAATCGTGGCTGAAATTGATACTGTTTCTTCAGCGATTGATTTTCTGATGAAAAATCAGGTCGACGTTATCTTTTCAGACATTGAGTTACTGGATGGTAATGCTTTTGAGATTTATAGTAAGGTAGCCCTCACCTGTCCGATAATATTTACTACGGCGTATGACCAGTTTTGGATGAACGCTTTTGAAAGCAACGGTATAGCATACCTTCTGAAACCATTCTCCAGAGAACGCTTCCAGAAAGCCTGGGATAAATATCAATGGCTTGGCCATCCTGCTTCAGACACCCATAATTCAATCGATGCGCTCGCAAAACTCATTCAACAGAATTTTCAGAAAAAGGAATATAAAAAGCGTTTTACGATTCATACGAATCAAGGTATGTATTTTTTAGCCACCGGGGATATTCTGTATTTTGAAGCTAATGAAGGCGTTATTTTTGCGTATGACACCAAAGGGGAAAAACATTTGCTGACAGAAGCTACGTTAAGAGAAATAGAAGAACAATTGGATCCCATTGAGTTTTTTCGCATTAACCGGAGTGAACTCATCCAAAAAAAGCATATCGAAAAAATAGAACGTTACAACAAGAACACACTTGCGATCAGGTTAAAAAGTTATAAACCCTATCTTAAGACCAGTCAAAGTAACACAGCCGCATTTCGGGAATGGATGGAAAAATAAGAGCGATTCCATAGTAATTGGATCTGTTGCACAACTGCCTTGAAACGGCAGTGATTTTAAACATGGCCTTCTGAAGGTTCGGGGGCTCAGTTTGCCCGGAATGTGCATAAAACCGATGCTCCAACATCGCCGTCATAAGCCTCTACGCGTCATTTCGCCCTAAAGAAATTCTCAGAACTGAATTTATAATATCAAAATATTCCCTACAATTTTGTATCTAAATAGATACAACTTGAGAAATGTTTTTTATTGAGAAGACAACAGAATTTGATAAGTGGTTTAGAAAGCCGAATGACTTGAGAGCAAAGGCAAGAATTTTGTTTCGACTTCAAAAATTAGAGAAAGAAGAACACTTCGGAGATTGTGAACCTGTGGGAGAGGAAATCAGAGAACTGAAAATCAACTATGCGAGGGGCTACAGGGTTTATTTCAAAGAAAATGAAAGGGGAAATTATCCTTCTGCTCATCGGAGGAGATAAATCAACCCAACAATAGGACATTCAAAAAGCGAAAGATATTTGAAGGATATTAAAGGAACAGAATCATGGAAACAGCAAAATTTGATATTGCAGATTATTTGGACAACAACGAGATGATTACCGAATATCTGAATGCGGTTTTGGAAGAAAGAGATGATGCTAAACTCGTTACGGCAATCGGACACATTGCAAAAGCTATTGGCATGACCAAAATAGCGGAAAAAACCGGAATGAGCAGGCCAAGTTTGTATAAAGCATTGTCTGAAGTAGCAAAGCCACAATTTTCAACCATATTGAAAGTCTTAAAAGCCATTGGAGCACAAATACAATAAATCCGTCAACCACCTGAAAAACGAAAGGACAACAGAAGTAACTGTTGTACAACTACCCCCCAAAAACGGCAATGATTTAAATATGCGGTTTCTTACAGGCTTTTTAATTGATGTTTAGCCAAATCTTTTGGGGAATATCGTGGGCCCGGTTTGTTTGAAATAGCTATTCAACGGACGGTTCACTGGTGTCTCCCCCCGCAAAGCCACCAAACGTTGCTGATAATTCTGAAAAAAACAGAGCATATTACTTTGACAACGAAACCAAGACTGAATTTCATGTTGGACTATGGATCAAATCCATTGTAGTCAGATGTGGCATTTATAAGACAAAAGGTTGGGCGTACACAAAACAATAGCGCTTTCTGAGTTTGTGACTCACTTATATCGGGACAGGCTTAATCCGATTTATCAAATGTTACCCTCTTTTGGGTCTGGTGAAATGCAATTATTTTTTCAGATCAGACTTAGGAAACTGCCTGAGGTTATTCTGACTGAAATCAGTGATGTTTACGACATCATAACAATTGGGAAGAAAAAGAATTAGTGCTGCTTTAACAATATAGCTGCCATTACTATTGGCATTGCCAATAGCGGATTTGGACATTAAAACTGATAATCCCTCCTTTCGGCTACAACAAAAGTCATTTTGACTAAATAGCTTTTTAGTTCCGGTTGCAACTTTGTATCAACAAAAAAGATACTAAAATGGAACTAAAAAACAGTACAATTCTTATTACAGGTGGTACCAGCGGAATCGGTCTGGAGCTTGTAAAACAGCTCACCAAAGAAGGTGCCAACATCATTGTTACAGGCCGGAAATTAGATGCACTCAACGAAACCAAAAAACAGTTTCCCCATGTGCATACTTTTCAAAGCGATGTCAGCAAAGCCGAAGACATCAAAAGACTGTATGAAGATGTCACCACGCTATTTCCCGACCTCAACGTTATCATCAACAATGCAGGTCTGATGCGGTTAATTGATCTTCAAGATCAATCACTGAGCCTGGAAAACATCAATACAGAAATTACCACCAACCTTACCGGAACCATACAAATGGTACACCAGTTTTTACCCCATTTGATGAAGCAAAAAACAGCCGCGATCGTCAATGTGTCTTCTGGGATTGCCTTCATGCCCTACTCTTCCGCACCGATCTACAGTGCTGCTAAGGCAGGTGTACACGCCTATACACAAGCCTTGCGATTGCAATTGGAAGACACCCATATAAAAATATTTGAAATGATACCTCCGGGCGTAAACACCAACCTTCAAAACGACTGGGAAATACATCCCAATCCAAACCAAATGATGAGTGTAGATAAAATGGTGGAAGTTGCCGTAGATGGTTTAAAAAAAGACAAAAAGGAACTGAAGCCTGCTCTGATAAACGTAATAAAATACGGTACACGAATTGCCCCTGGTATTTTTATCGGAATGGGGCATAAAGAATTCAGAAAATTAAAAGAAACTAAAAAGTCAAAATAATGAAAAATATCTTAACCGCAATTCTGCTCTTCTTATCTGCGTCATCATTTTCACAAAAGCTTCCCGCAGATAAAATCATCGGCACCTGGGAATCCATTGACGGTGATGTAAAACTCAAATTTGAGTTTTACAAATCAGATGGGAAATATTTCGGAAAACTTTTGTACGCAAGCAATATGTACGAAGCTGATGGTAAAACACCGAAAAAGGATTTTAAAAATCCGGATAAAAAACTTCGGGATCGCTCACGTTATGGCATTACAAACATTACCAATTTGAAATATCAGGATGGTGAATACACCGACGGAAATCTTTACAATCCCGAGGAAGGCCGAAACTATAGCGTAAAAGCAAAACTAAAAAATGAAAATGAATTAGATTTTCGTGGCTACATCGGCATTTCACTTCTGGGAAAAACAATGAAATTTAAAAGAGATAAACAATAATAAACAAAATAATGAGCACAAAAACAAAAAAGGACGAGTTGTCAAGACGTTGGCTTATCCTGTCAAACCTATTACCAGCTATAGGATTAATCTTATATTTCAGGCACAAAAAACAATCTCCGGGTAAAGCAAACAAGGCATTAAGAAGTTCATTAATGGGCATTCCGGGATTGATCATAGGAAGCTATATTTTCAACAATTATTTCGTTTGTTAGTGTGATAAAAAGTATTATTTCATTAGTCTTATTGGCTACTTCAGTGATACTGAATTTGACACATGGCTGAGATAGTTTAAACTACAAAAAATCCCCCATCTTTAAAAATGAGGAACGAATTGGACATCAGCGAAATCTATCCGCTCAAATTACCCGTACAAAGGAGAAATAAATGATCAATATGGAACCTTTGAAAAATTGGTTCTTGACGAATTCGAAATCGCCAAATACGTTGAATTTTCCAAATAACTGTGGCAAACATGTTATTACCAACAATGGGGCAGACTAAAAAACGATGGGTGCCCGGTTATGCATTAAACGTTTGTTTGAAACCTGACAAAAACGCCCGCCTTTAGTTTATACTATAGAACTTAATCAAAAAACCAGTCAGCGGTTCCGTGCAGGAAATGTTTCGGCAGGACTTTTCTATGAGGCTCAGCCGCACTTTGGCCTCTTTCTTTTTTCGGATAAACCGCCGGTGTACCTATGGAGAAGCTCAGCCTTGATTTTTGCAAAATAAGGGCAAAAAAGTAAGTAATATTATTTATTTATACATAATATGTTAAAATAAGAAGATTTAAATCTATTTATTTATACTATTTTTGTAAAAATAAGTGTATTCATGAATATTTCAAATCTTATTCCGACAGAAAAAATAGCAGAGCGTCTGCGCTATGAAAACCCCTGGTGGGTCAACAGACAGGTACCAAAACTGTACAGTGGTATGGCAAAGCGACTATATTTCAGGCTGTTTTACCCTTACGTAACCGAAAAAAAAGTGCGGAGAGCTTTGGTGCTTATGGGGCCGCGACGGGTAGGTAAAACAGTATTGCTGTTTCACAGCATCCAGGAACTATTGGAGGAAAACATCCATCCGCAGAAAATCTTTTTTATAGGCATTGACAATCCTATTTATATGCATTTAAGTCTGGAAGACATTTTAAATCTTTGCAGACAATCGCTTAATCAACAAAACCTGAACGGTTGCTATGTTTTTTTTGACGAGATACAATACCTTAAAGACTGGGAACGCTACCTGAAAATACTGGTGGATACCTACCCGGAGACCAAGTTCATTGCATCCGGTTCAGCCGCCGCAGCCCTTAAGTGGCACAGTACGGAAAGCGGGGCAGGCAGATTCACGGATTTCATGTTGCCCCCGCTTACCTTTCAGGAGTACATTCATCTTAAAAACATGGACCACCTCATATACAACGGACAAATAAGTTATGGTAAAAGCCCGATTCCCTATTGCCTTACACACGACATAAAAGCCTTAAATAAAGAGTTTGTACATTATCTGAACTTTGGCGGTTATCCGGAGGTGGTATTGAGCGAAACCATACAAAAGGACATGGGCAGATACATAAAAAATGATATTGTAGACAAAGTGTTGCTTCGCGATCTGCCAAGTCTGTATGGCATAAAAGACGTTCAGGAGCTAAACAGATTCTTTACTTACATCGCTTATAACTCAGGCAATGAGTTTTCTTACGAAACAATGAGTAAGGAAAGCAGCATACAAAAGGACACTTTGAAAAAATACCTGGAATACCTGGAGGCGGCTTTCTTAATCAAAGTATTAAACAAAGTGGATGTGAATGCCAGGCGTCTGAAGCGCATAACAAGCTTTAAAGTCTATCTGACGAACCCTTCATTACGTACCGCTTTGTTTTCGCCGGTAGGTGAAACTGACAGCGAGATGGAAAACATGGTAGAAACCGCCGTTTTATCTCAATGGATGCACAGAGAAAGGCTGGACTTAACCTATGCGCGGTGGAAAGAAGGCAGAAACGAAGGAGAGGTGGACCTGGTGCTGGTTGATGATAAAAGATTCAAACCCCTGTGGGGGGTAGAGATCAAATGGAGTAACCGGTACTTTGAAAAGCCAAACGAACTAAAAAGTCTAATTTATTTCTGTAAAAGTAATAACTTTCAAAAAGCGCTGGTGACTTCTATTGACCAATCAGGCGTGAAAAAAATCGATGATGTAGCGTTATCGTTTTTGCCCGCGTCAGTATATAGTTACAACATCGGTGTTATAACCCTGAAAATGAAAAACAGCAATGAATGAACACCCGGGTGAAAACGGAAAAGCGCAGCACCGGAATGGTTAAGCAACAGGCAGGTACAAAGAGTAATGAATTCCTGTTCAGCGTTTATTGGCAGTTTTATGCCACTTTGGTGGTTCGATCCGGTTTCTCCCAAACACAAATCCGCAAACGTTAAGGAGCATTTGTTAAACAGCTGAAAACAATCAAATCAACATGAAATTTTCTTCAAAAGCCGAAAATATTCTGCGTCAGATGGACGACAAAACTAAGCTGGGAGACCTGAGAAAAATGGCCGGCGAAATAAAAAAGGACCACGATTTAGCGATGGAACTATGGGCAACAGAAAAATACTTAGCCCGGCAGCTGGCTATTTTAATCATGGACAAAAAGCATCTGTCGCAGGAATTTATAGATACGCTGGATAAGGATATAAAAAGCCATAAAGAAGACGAAAGAAATCAGTTGATTGACTGGCTGATGGCCAATCAGCTTTCCAGAGACAAGAAAACGGTAGCGCTGATGAAATCCTGGGAAAACAGCCCTTCCTCTCTCCAAAGAAGGATTTTCTGGTATTATCAGGGTCGCTTACGTTGGGTGGGGCAAACTCCTCCTTCAAACAATGATGAGTTATTGTCTAAAATTGAAAGCCGGATGGAAAAGGAAGAGCCGGAAGTTCAATGGGCAATGAATTTTACTGCAGGATGGATCGGGATTTATGATAAAAAATACCGGAATCGTTGTATAGCACTCGGAGAAAAAACCGGCCTCTACAAGGGTAAGATGGTATCAAAAGGATGCACACCGGAGTATCTTCCGGAATTCATAGCCATTGAAAGCAGCAAACGGGGAATATAATTAAAAGATTACCGGTAATGGAAACCGGCCGGGCTTGTATTTCATATCAGAATGGCTTCGGATGAAGAATTGTACCATGCTCCGGTTTTGTGCTTCTGTTTGGCTTTATTATCCCCTCCCCCGCTTTAAACAATAAGTCAACCCTCTGTGTAAGCCCCCGGCAGTTTATGGCGGCATTGCCAGATCACCCGATGAAGTGCACCGCTACAAAACCGGGTCTGCTGACAACCGGCACTTCAATTTACATTTCATTTACATTTTTTTACCCCTCTGAAAATAAAAGAGCTGTAGTTTCATGGCGGACTTTACCGCTAGAGCCAATAATCAACAAGAACAACTCATGCTCAAAAACTATTATACAATCGCGATTCGCAACCTCCTTAAACAGAAGTTTTTTGCAGGTATCAACCTATTGGGTATGACTACAGGCATCACCGCCTGCCTGTTCATTGCTTTGTACATCATTGATGAATTTAACTATGATCGTTTTCATACTAACGCGGATCGGATTTACCAGGTTGGATTACATAAAAAAATAGGAATGCAGGACTTACGCAGTGTCTCCACTTCTCCTCCTCTGGCGGATGCGATGCTGGCAGAAATTCCTGAGGTGGAGTCTGCTCTCCGGTTGACGACCGGTGGAAAGCCTGTGATTCGCTATAAAGAAAAAGTATTTACAGAAGATAAAGTGTTTATTACCGAAAGCAATTTCTTTGAATTTTTTTCCTTCCGGCTTATTTCAGGCAATGCCAAAACCGTTCTGACGGAAGCCAATACGGTAGTATTGACAGAAAAGGTAGCATATAAATATTTCGGTGATGAAAATCCGCTGGATAAATTCATCATTATTGATGATGGTATCGGCGAGGTAACTTATAAAGTAACGGGGGTAGCAGCCGACTGCCCGGGCCACTCCCATCTTAAATTCAATGTATTGCTGTCGGACGGACCGGATAGCTATTTCAACGTAAACGCATGGCTCAACAGTGGGGTCTTCACTTATTTTTTACTGAGAGAAAACAAGAGTGCTCATGACGTTGAGAAGAAAATGGAGGGCCTGGTGGTAAAATACGGCGCTCCGGCGATCAGGGATTTTTTAGGCAGCACATTAGATCAGATTCGCAGTGCAGGGGGAGTTTACAGTTACTACACAACGAAAATCACGGATATCCATTTAAAGTCAGGTTCACAGGACGATATAGAACCCGGCGGAAGCCTGACGTACCTTTATATTTTCGGAGGCATCGGTATTTTTATTCTGATGATAGCCTGTATCAATTTCATGAATATGTCTACAGCGCAATCCGCCGGTCGGGCGAAGGAAGTAGGTCTGCGCAAAATGATGGGCTCGGCCCGAAGTCTGATGATCGGGCAATTTCTGGCCGAGTCTCTTTTGCATAGTTTAGTGGCTGTAGTTTTGGCCGTAATTCTTTGCTACTTTTTGCTGCCCGCATTCAACCTGTTTTCCGGAAAACAATTGTCCCTAAGTCACTTACTGGATTTGAAATTCATTGGGGGAGCAGCGCTGATACTATTGACTGCGGGTTTGCTGGCAGGGAGCTATCCTGCATTTTATCTTACCTCATTTAGTCCGGCTGAGGCGCTGAAAGGAAAAGTAAGGTCAGGGCTTAAGAGCAAGGGCATCCGCAGCACCTTGGTAGTGTTTCAATTCGCCATATCTGTTTTTCTGATCATCTTCACCTCAATTGTTTATACTCAGATCGCTTTCATGCGGCAGCAACAGATGGGTATGGACAGGAAAAATGTGCTGGTGATTGAAAATGCGTACCGGCTTGGCAAAAACGGAGACGCCTTTCGCCATGACCTTGCCCAACAGGCGGGCGTTTCGAAAATCAGCTTATCTGCCAATAAATTCCCCGTAGTTAATAATTCTTTTCTGATGCGTTCTGCAAAGTCAGACGTTGAACATCAGGTGGCAGGTTTCCATGCCGACTTTGACTTTAAAGAAGTACTGAAGATGGAAATGAAGGAAGGTCGCTACTTTTCAAAGAATTTCGCATCAGACGCAAAGGCTGTGGTGATCAACGAAACCGCTGCCAGGGAATTTGGCTTTGACAAATCGGAAGGAGCGGAGATTTTACACAGTCCCAATGCCTATATCTTTCTTCGTTTTCATGTGATCGGCATCATAAAAGACTTTAGTTTTGAAAGCTATCGCAACAAAGTCCGGCCTTTTGCGATTTTTCTCGACCCCGGGCCTTCAGGTGTCCTGATGGTGCGCTATGAGGGCAATCCCAAAACACTGATTGATAACACCTCAAAACTCTGGAACGAATATGCCGGATCAAACCCTTTAGAATATACTTTTATGGATGAAAACTTTGACAGGCTGTATCGTTCAGAGGAAAGGATCGGGCAGGTGTTCAGTTTATTTTCAGGCCTGGCCATTTTCATTGCCTGCTTAGGCCTGTTTGCTTTAGCAGCATTTACGGCTGAACAGCGCACTAAAGAAATCGGCATACGTAAAGTACTGGGTGCGTCGGTGGCGTCACTTTCGATGGCATTGACAAAAGAATTTATCATGCTCGTGGTCATCGCCTTTATTCCTGCAGCTTTTGCAGCCTGGTGGGCATCGTCGCAGTGGCTGAGGGGGTTTGCTTACCGCGTGGACATCAATTACCTGATTTTTGCCGGTGCCGGAGTGTCTGTCATCTCCATCGCCTGCCTTACGGTTGGGTATCAGTCCGTCAAAGCTGCACGTGCCAATCCGGTGGATTCATTGCGCCATGAGTAAGAGTTGTGCAACTTCTTCGGCATGACCGATACTTGTATCCCTTAAAGACATCCGACCGGAGCTTAGACAAAACACGCACAGGACTATTCCCCTGTTTCAGAATAAAATCTGCGACACTCTGCATCCGCCCACTTTCAGCGATGTTGCAATTATAATACTGATGGGTAGTAAGGGGAAGGTTTTTATGTATTGCAACATTGGATAAAGACCATGACTGAACTCTGTGTATCCTTAGTTTTTTCCTGAAGCACGCAGCCACCACCTTCTGTCCTTTTATGTCGCCTCTGTGTCCTTTAATAGTCTTTCCGCAGGTCTTATCTTTGTATATCAAAACAAAACAATATGACCAAAGTTGTTTTTATACTTCCTTCTTCATTAGAGCTGTTGGATTTAGCAGGTCCTTTACAGGTTTTTAACGAAAGTAAATTCTATGGCTTAGAGGTAGACATTCTGTTTTATGCGGTCAGCTCACAGGTGGTTTGTTCAGCAGGCTTGACCATAACAAACATTGAAAATTTTGAAAAAGCGACGCTTGATGCCGGCGATTTTATTTTTATTCCCGGCGTACATTTTGAAAGCCTGGAGAACCATATTTACAATGAAGCCGCTTTTCTCAACTGGCTTTTCCTTCAATCCCAAAAAGGCGTCAATATTTGTTCTATCTGTAACGCCACTTTTATTTTGGGAAAGGCCAGGCTGCTGGACCAGCGTGAATGTACTACACATTGGCGCAGAATTGAGGCCTTGAAATCTCAGTTCCCGAAAACAAAAGTATTATCCGAAGTTTTATATGTAAAATCCGCAAATATATACACCAGTGCGGGCATCAGCTCGGGAATAGACCTGGCACTAGCGATTTTAGAGCAATTGACTGACGCCCGGTTTGTCAATAAAGTGGCCAGGGGACTGGTTGTTTACCATCGCAGAAGTGCCAGACACGGACAGCAAAGTATCTATCTCGACTACCGGAATCATATTAACCCTAAAATCCATCAGGTTCAGGATTTTTTGAATGAAAATCTTTCAGCCAGAATTTATATGGAAGATCTGGCCCAGATAGCCTGTATGAGCAGCCGGAATCTGAGCAGGGTCTTTAAAGAGGTTACACAGATTACTATGACAGATTACCTTACCCAACTGAGGGTAGAGAAAGCAAAAACACTTAAAAACAACCCTGATTATACGGTAGAACAAATAGCAGCCGAATGTGGCTTCAAATCCGCAAGGCAATTACAAAGAATTCTGAAAAATTACCCGGACATCTCCGGCAAAAAATTAAAATAAAATGAGAAAGCGATTCATTTCCCTTGTAGGCTGTATTACTGTTTCGACAGTCTTTGCTCAATCACAAAAGCCTTTCAAAACCTCTTCGCCTGAAGCACAGGGATTAAATTCTGAGGTTCTGGCCGGTGCAATAAAAAAACTCAAAGAAAACGGCACAAACATTCACAGCCTCGTGATGCTCAAAAATAATCACCTCGTCCTGGATGCTTCCTTTTATCCGTTTAAGAATGAGTATGTTCACGATTTGGCATCCGTCACAAAAAGCCATATTGCATTGCTAACAGGCATCGCTATAGATCATAAGTTTATCCAAAGCGAAAATCTGACGGTTTTAAGCTTTTTCCCTGAGATCAAAACTACCAATGATACCTTGTTGAGATTGACGATAAAAGATTTACTCAACATGTCTTCGGGATTTGAATGCGGTCAGAAACCAGGAGAGCCGGAGTTATATCAAATGAGAAATACCTCTGACTGGGCAGCATTTATGCTTAGCCTGCCTTTTGCAGGTATGCCTGATGAAAAGTTTTCTTATTGCAGCGGCAACTTTTATTTATTGGCTGAAATTTTACAACGGGCCACCCGGATGAGTTGCCATCAGTTTGCCAGAAAATACCTGTTTGAGCCTATGAAATTTGGCCAATCCTATTGGCCTGAAAACGACAAGGGAGTCAATTATGGCTGGGGCGACTTGCACATTTCAATCTATGATCTGGCCAAAATCGGCGTCATGATATTGAATGAAGGGGCATGGAATGGCAAACAAATCATTTCAAAAGAATGGATACAGAAAATGAAGCCATCGCACAAAGTCAAAGGTACAGAATCTTACGGGTATGGATGGTGGTTTGACAGTGAGAATCCCGACGAGATACAGGCCATTGGCAGAGGCGGTCAGCGTTTATTTATTTTTAAAGAATCAAAAATGGTAATCGCCACTTTTGGTGGCGGAGGTTATGACAGCGGCTACCTGGACGACCCCGCTCTGTTGGCGCTGAAAGAGTTCAGAAAAGATAAAACAAACGATTTGGCATTGCATAGGGAAATCAAAAATGCACGTTTGCCGGATAAATCTACCGACATGAGAACAGCGTTTCCTGAAGGACAGTTAAACAAAACCTTTTTGCTGGACAATAATGAAACAGGCTTTAAAAGTATAATGTTTGAAAAGATGAAAACTTCGTATTATCTCGTCATACATTTTGCAGACAACACCAGAGAGAAGCACCTTTTGACCATGGATAATCAATTTAAGTTGTCAAAAGAACACACCTTTGGCCTGCCGATCGCTATTAAAAGTAAATGGGCCGATGACGTGCTGTATATCGCGTACAACAGAATGACCCGAATAGAGAACTATAATCTGGCGATACAATTTAAGCAGAATGATACCCTGGAGATGAAGATAACAGAGGCTTCGAAACGCATCAACCAGACCATAACCGGCCGATATCAATAAAGTGGCCAATGCTTCAAGATATCGAGAGAGAAGAATTACATAAAAAGATGCTCGGGCATTCCTGAATGACTGATGTATTATTCTGCTGCAGCTATGAAGGTAGTCAATCTTTTAGCCAATAATCTGGCTATCCCGATTTGTTTAAAATACGCCGGACCTGATGTCTTTTGATGCATTTGCCTAGCCTATAATTTTCCAGAAGGTTCTGGAACAGCTTATGGCAAATCTATTGTCCATAAAAACGGCGTTACCACTGACACCGGTTTTAGGCCACTGCTGTATTTATGTAGAAAGGTTTGTTTCCTTTCCCTAATTTCGTTTTCTCCCGGCAGGAAAACTCAGTTGCCGTTTCCGCAAGAATCTTAAAACCACAAAATTACAGTGGCTGGATCAATCAGAATATCTTTCAATTTTACCAAAACAAAAGAACATGAATCAATTAACAAATGAGATTATTTCTACGACCATTCAGGTGGCACTTTTTACGTTGATACCTTTCGTATTCTTCCTTTTCCGGAAAGACAAAAACACTTCATTCCTCAATTATATCGGACTATTTAAACCAACAACAAAATCTATTTCTTATGTACTTTTAGCTTCCATATTGTTTCTTATTGGTGGATTATTGTTAATTTTTCTCGATGAAAGTATCAGGCAGGCTGTTTTGATCCCCCCAAGCGTAACCGGAATGATACGGTCAATGGGATTAAGCGGAACTTCAATAGCTGTTCTTCTTGTGGTAGCCATTTTCAAAACAGCGTTGGCAGAAGAAATTTTATTCAGGGGATTTATAGCAAAGCAATTGACAAAAAAACTGGGCCTGAGAACAGGCAATCTGATTCAGGCTCTCCTGTTTGGGATCATTCATTTACTTTTATTCTGGGCATTGACTAAAACAACCATCGTTTTTCTTTTATTTAGCTTCTTCTTTTCTTTTATTGCCGGTTGGACAATAGGATACATAAAAGAAAAATACGCCAACGGAAGCATCATCCCCGGTTGGATAGCCCATGCGACCGGAAACATTTTGTCCTATACAATTATCGCATTCTTCATCTGACATTATGACTAAAATATAACAACATTTATACAGAATAAGCTCTGCCATACGCATCGGGGGCATTACGAAACCCTTCTCTATCGGAATACCTCCGATAAATAAACCCGCAGAGATCATGACAGGGAAACAGACATAACAACCGTAAGACAAAACCCTATGAGAAAGATTATTTCATTTATGCACATATCGCTGGATGGCTTCGTGGCGGGACCGAACGGAGAAATGAACTGGATTAAAGTCGACCAGGAGATTTTTGATCATGTGGGTAAGCGGATTGGCGAAAGCGATACTGCGCTGTACGGACGGGTAACTTATCTGATGATGGAAAATTACTGGCCTGGCGCCGGAGACCGGCCCGATGCAAGTAAACATGATATTGAACATTCAAAATGGTACAATAATGTAGACAAGATCGTTTTATCAGCATCCATGAAAGACGAGAAGCGGTACAACACCACCATTATCAGCGACAACCTGATGGAGAAAATCAATGAAATAAAACAAGAGGCCGGTAGTGACATCCTCCTTTTTGGCAGCCCAACTGCAACACATTCGCTTATTAAAGAGAACCTGATTGACGGATACTGGTTGTTTGTGAACCCGATTATTCTCGGGCAAGGGATTCCATTGTTTACGGGCATCACAGACAATGTCAGGTTAAACCTGTTGAATACCAGGTCGTTTGCCTGCGGTGTGACCGAACTGAATTATACTGTGAACAGAGATTAAAATCACGGAATGTTATTTAACAATCGAGCTGAACGCCTTCAATTGCCGCCATAAAGGCCGGACCGCAGGTTTCTGAAAGCCAAAATGAATGATGATCAAAAACGTATCAAAGTGAATACCCTCAGAAAAAATACGCTGCCGGTTATGATGGTAGTGCTCTTGTGTATAACTGCATGCTGTACATCCGGAAATAAAACATCGGCTGATGACCCTGTCTTTATTGAAGACTTAACGACAGAGGAACTCACTGAGAAAATCGAAAAGGGCTATTCTACGGTTCTCATCTATAGCGGAGGTACTGAGGCAACCGGCCCGCATGTGGTTTTGGGAAAGCATAACTACAAGGTAAAATCATATGCCCGGAAAGTGGCGGAAGGCTTAGGCAATACCCTGGTAGCGCCGGTATTACCTTTCGCCCCAAACTATATAAGCCTGGCACAGATCCCCGGAACCATCACCCTTGACAGCCTTACTTTTTCTGACGTGAACGAACAGGTCGCATTGAGTATGATAGCGGCCGGATTTACCCACATCATATTGATGTGTGACCACTATGACAGTCAGCAACCTTTAAAAGAGCTGGCTGCTAAACTAACTTTGAACTTCAGAAAACAGAACATAGATGTATATTATGCCGGTGATGGCTATGCCAGAGCGAGAGAATTCATAGAAAAGTCAATCAAAGAGCAGCATATTGCGGCGGGAGGACATGGCGGGCACTGGGACGCTTCCGAAGCCATGGCCATTTCAAGCCGGCTTGTCCGGCCGGATCGCTTTGAAATGGGCGACACGCTCATGGATGGGAATGCTCAGCTTGATCAACGGGGCGTATCCGGTGACCCCAGAAAAGCCAATGCAAAAGAAGGTCAGCAATATGCCGGGTTACGGATCAAAATGTATATTGACGAGATAAAACACCATATTTCGACTTTCAGTAGTGAAAAATAACGATTCGTTGAAAAGCAGCTGTCATAATAAGTCGGACCGCCTCAGGTTTTATGTTATGCCGGCTGTTGTTTATTAACGGGGCATCAGATCAGAATCTGCCCGCCTGTAATGCTTTAAAACCTGAGCCAAAACATTAAAAGAGGTCTACATCGGCTGGAGTTTTGTATTAAATATGTTTAACCAGCAGTGGATCCCCCAGAAAGCCGGAATGGAGAACCCAATCCCTTACATCAAAGCACGACTTTTACTTTCTGCAAATTGAACTCATTCACCACTACCGTTCCGGAAAGGCAAAAGCTATCGGATATGGAATATGGATCCTCTGGGGCAAAATCATATAGAGCAAATATGCTGAAACACATTATTTTTTTATTTCAAATGGCTTACAGGCTTAATTTACAATATTTTACACTTCGGGTATTTGCCTGCTTCTTATATTGAATCGCGTTAAATGATTTTCGGGTGATTTATTAAAATAACGACCGGAATGGATAAATTCTGTAAAAGCAGCCGGGGTGGCAGGCGTAAAAAGGCAGATGGGACAGTATCTGCCGATGAAATAAGATCAGCCCGTTTATGCAAGGTTCACCAATTGGTCTTGTGCTAAAAGGCTGCAGCGGAAGTATCAGAAAATTATCTATGCTTTAAAACATATCTCTGAATAAACAAAAGACAAATGACAAAACAAATTATTCTCCTGCTTCTGATGGCTGGATGCCAGGCGAGCAGACATACCGGCAAGGAAATAATCACTCCTTCAGGGTTGAAATACACTATTCTGAAAAGGGGTGCTGGTGTAGTAGCGAAAAATGGACAGGAAGTGGCCATTTATGAAACTATGGGTTATTTAAGTGGCAAACTGTTCTATGCCATTGAAAAGCCCGCCCTGCCTATCAGATTTACCCTTGGAAAACAACAGGTAATTGCAGGTGTTGACGAAGCTGTCAGAGGAATGAGAGTGGGAGAAGTTAGGAAATTAGTTGTTCCTCCTTCATTAAGTAAACGAATAGAATACCCTGATTATTTATCCCCGGACTCCACATTGCTTTATAAAGTTGAGCTGGTAGAAATTGTTAAATAGAAATGAATGGAACAAACACTAACCTTGTATCTCCTGCTGAACCTGATTTCGGGATGGGTCTCCGCCTGCGGCAAAGACCGGTCCTCTCAGGCAAACGATTCTGTTTACACAAGTCTTTCCAGGGCGATTGTGGTGGTTTCCTTTGACAATGGAACAACCTGGAGAGCCCTTGACGAAGGACTTCCCGCCAACACACAAGCCACGTTTATAGAAAAAAAAGGCAGTGAACTGGTTTTAGCGACTGATAACCAGGGCATTTTTATGACTCATAATAAAGCCAAATGGGTCAATATCGGACGCGGTTTACCGGCACTTAAAGTAAATGCATTAAATGTAGCGGATAATACCATTTATGCCGGGCTCTACCGGCAGGGAATTTTCAGATCAACAAATAATGGTATAAGCTGGCAAGCGATGAATGAGGGCTTACCCAACCTGAATGTGCAGGCAATTCTGTGCTTGAACAATAGCCTGATTGCCGGAACTGATATTGGGATTTTCAAAGCCCGGAAAGGTACAGGAAAGTGGTCGCCAGTAGTTGCAAACAGGCAAATACTAAGCCTGAATGAATACAAAGGAAATTTGATAGCGGGTACTTCAGCAGGAGTGCTATTGTCGGCAGATGAAGGTGAAACCTGGAAAGAAGTTCATAATAAAGGGGCTATTCACTACACTGTTTTCATTGAAAACGAAATTTATGCGTTGTATATGTCTGGTGAAGTATATATGAGCCCTGATCTGGGTAAAAACTGGACTAAATTCAATTATTACCCCAACCAGCAGGCCTACATCTATGATCTGACAAAAATTGGTGGAGTCCTCTTGATGAGTAACAGTTATGGGTTATTCAGGTCCGGAGATAAGGGTCAGTCGTGGGAGAATTATTACAAGCAGGAATCGTTCGTTTTCTTTGATTTTTTAGTTGTTGATCATCTGGTTTATGGTGTTACCAGGCTTGCGAGTGAATTCAGAAACAGAAACTGAGATTGTTAATTTAAGCATCAGTCTGCAGACAGATCTTGGATGCACAGCAAATCAGGGAACAGGACTTTAACTACAAACGCTGAAATGCCTTACCGTTTTCCGTAAATACAGACTGAATCTTAACGCCGCCCCGTTTTCGGCTACATCAAAAGTCGTTTCGGCTACTTCTGATTCCGTATTACTGCAGAACTTTGTCCTATCAAAAACGAATGAACAATGGACTTAAAAAACAACACAATTCTGGTAACAGGCGGAACGGGCGGTTTCGGATATGAATTTGCTTCAAAACTGATTGCTCTGGGCAACACCGTCATCATTACCGGACGAAATGAACAGAAACTTCAGGAAGTAAAAAGTAAACTTCCGCAAGTGCACACCCTACAAAGCGATGTGAGCAAGGCTGATGATATCATCCGCCTGTACGACAAAGTAATCGCTGAATTTCCTGATCTCAATATCATCATCAATAATGCCGGTGAGATGAGGAAGTTTGCTTTGCAAAAAGAACAGGACCTGACAGACATCACCCGTGAGATAGAGATCAACCTGATGGGGCCTGTAAGGATGGTACAGCAGTTTTTACCTCACCTCAAAAAACAAAGGTCGCCGATGATAGTGAACGTAACTTCGGGCATTGCTCTCATGCCATTTGCGATTTCACCGATTTACAGTGCAAGCAAATCGGGGCTTCGCTCCTACACTCAGGCGTTGAGAATACAGCTAAAAAACACCAACATCAAGGTAATGGAGCTGGTGGCGCCCGGGTCTTCCACTCCTCTGAACGACAAGTTTGTGAATGAGGACGGCTTCAGCACCAACGCCCTGATGGCCCCTGACAAAATAGTGGACGCCGCCATAAAAGGAATGCAGCGTGACAAAGACGAAGTTTATCCGGGGCTTGCGAAATTAATGCGTGTTATGAGCAGGGTTGCTCCCGGGATGATCGTAGCGCAGTCAGGCAAAATGGGTGCTTCTTTTATGTACGAAAAATAATGCATGAAGGGTATCGGAGCCGAAGGAGCGGGTGCCAAGAACCCCTCCGCAGCCCTTCATACCCATTTCATTGGTAAGGAATAGGTAAAGTTTGAAAGAGTTGAGTAAATTAGTATAAAAAACAACAACTATGATAAAGAGTATCATTTCACTGGCGCTGTTGCTGGTATCGGTTTTCCTGGCGTTCAAGCACGGCTGGGATACATTTAACTACAGGAATAATCCCGAATCATTAAAGATGATGAATGAGCTGGGTATCAGCGAGGCCCTCATCCCTGTGTTTGGTGGTGTCACCATCCTGATTGGCGTGCTGCTGCTGATACCAGGCACGTTTTTCTGGGGCAATGTGCTGAATGCCGTATCTATTGTCCTGATCATGGCCCTGGCCATACAGGCTGGCAACCTGAAGATAGTGTTTATGGAAATCCCGTTTCTCATGATGCCGTTGCTGATGATCTGGCTGAAATATCCGTTCAAAGGTTGACATTTCAAACCATTGAGAAGTTAAAAATAATTAAGGTTCACGCTCTTAATGTCCCTTAATGCCTTAATGGTTTTAATATTTTGCCGATATTTTGAACCATTAAGAAGTTAAGAATAGTTAAGGTTCATGCTCTTAATATCCCTTAATACCTTAATGGTTTTTACTATTTCGCCGATGTTTTTTAACCATTAAGAAGTTAAGTATAGTTAAGGTTCATGCTCTTAATGTCCCTTAATGCCTTAATGGTTTTACTATTT
>VFQQ010000535.1_pt1 | contig 72945 bp, 110 predicted proteins | sample 3512341 | NCBI WGS metagenome assembly VFQQ01 (sample SAMN10412373, study PRJNA504923) | tailings metagenome | isolation source: Relicate 2 Philex TSF1 revegetated site | place: Philippines: Tuba, Benguet | collected 2017-08-29
GTGCACCCGTCTTTGACAGCACTGGTCGTAGACCGGACAGGTGCCCACCCACCCACCCGCCCATCCTCACCAGACGCCTTGGTGGCCCTTTGTCCCATCATCAGCTCCGGCGCAAGCCAGCGCTGCACATGGCATGGCAGAGAGGCGGCACTCGCTGCAGATGCCAGCCGCACCTGGTTGGCACTGCTGCTCGTGCCCAGCAATGGTAGCGGCGGCGGCAGCGGCGCCGCGGCAGCAGCAGCACTTGTATGGCCGTTCGATATACCACTTGCTTACTGGGTTCATTGCTGCCATGGAGCTGGAGTGGGTGGCATCCTCCAGAATCTTGGACAGGTTGAAGTCTGCAGGGCCGAGAGAAGGCGGAAAGGCCAGAGGCGGGCACATCGGCACGGGCACAGCCATGCAGACAGAATTTGTGACTGCTGTTGCACTGCACGGCGGGGCAATTTCGCAATTTCCAATGGGTTGCGAGCCGTTGTGCCACGTTTGATGAGGGGAAAGCACAACTGATGCCGACTGGCGACCTGGATCTTTCGTCCTGAATGCAAGCTGCAAGCCCTACTGCTCACCAGTGACCTGCGGCAGGCAGGGCAGGCATACCACTAAGTGAACAATTGCCAGAATGGCCTGCCCCAGCCGCCAAGCACTGGTCCGGGCAGACTCGCAGCCACCCACCTTGGCAGTCCAATTGGCGTCCACCAGCAGGTTAGGGCTCTTCAAGTCTGTGGGTTGACGCAACCAGGTGGTTAGATGCTGTCACAACCATTGCAGATAGTGCAGATGGCAACGGACTATTGAGCTGCCTCCCTGCCATCCAGCAGGCGATATGTTGCCCATTTGCCCGCCCCACCCGCCTGCCCACCTCGGTGCACGATCGGCGCAGGCCGGCTGTGCAGGTACAGCATGCCGGATGCGGCGTTGACTGCCATGGCCAGCCGGCGCGCCCAGGTGAGCTGCGCAGCTGCTGCGGGGTCGGTGCGGCCGGCTGCCAACACTTCGGTCAGGCTGCCCCGGGCACAGTACTCGGTGAGGATGGCGGGCGGGTCGTGGCAGATGCCCAAGAAGTTGACGACGTTGGGGTGCCTGGGAGTAGTGCGGGTGTAAGGGGGAGGCAGTTGCAAGGCATGCATGCGTGATGTACTAGCAGTCATCAATTGTATCCAGCAGTGCGCATCACTGCACTGCACAGCAGCGGCGGGGCGGGGGGGCCAGCAGCCCGCCTAAGCACCACACACGCATGTATCACTTGATCAGCCTCCCTAGCGCAACCTCAGCTCGCCTCAGGCTGGCCAGCAGCGAGGCTTCAGCTTCAAGTTTGTGCAGGATGGGGACGGACAGGCTCAGCGCACGTTGAGCGTCGCTGGCATTGGCCACGTGCCCCACAATCAGCACCTTGACGGCCACCTGGGTGGAGAACCACTCAGCAAGGTACACCTGCAGGAGAAGTAGTGGTGAGAGCGTTCCTGAGTCGACAGGCGGGCTGGACGGCAGGACGTGCCGGGTTTGGAAGCGGTTGGCGGCACGGGAAATGGGCAGGCACCCCGTCACTACGCCCCGAGCGACAGAACACTGATCTTGCCCTTCCGAAGGAGCCTTCTCCAATGGGCTTCAGTATCTGCAGCTCGTCGAAATGAACCTCCCAGGGCCGCACATCCACGCCCGCCGGGCTGCCGGGGGTGTGCGGCTGGCCAGAGGTGCGAGTGCTGCCTATGGGCACCACCTGAGTGGACATTGATGCACAGCGCCACAGTAAGTCACCCCAAATCGGTGGGCTAAGGACTGGCTGCTCATTCCCGCTGGCAGGGCTGCTGTGCGGTGTGCATGCAGAGCCCTTTGGCGGGCAAGCCACGGGTAGCCTTGCCTGAGACTGCAGGTACGTCATCAACGGGTCTCGGCTTGCAGCAGAGCCGGAGGATAAGCCAGACCTGCGTGCAGGGCCACAAGAGAGGAGAAGACATGCCATCACTTTCAGCCATGTGATGCACGCAGCCGGGCACAATAAGCCATTGGTTTGGTCAGTACTGCACAGCCGCGCGCAGTCAGCAAGGGCATGGCAACCGTTGACGCACAGCATGGCAGGGCGGCTGCACGCACATGATGGCTGATGTGCCGTCCCGCGATGGGGCTGACGGTGTGGTAGGCACCGACAAGCCAGCAGGCAGCAGCGATGAGGACGGCGATGTGCCTGCGGTTGCGACAGCTGAGCAGGGCGCTGTGCCTCCAGTGGCAACGGCTGAGCGCGGCGCTGTGCCTGCTGTGCCCATGGCTGAGCGCGACGCTGTGCCTGCTGAGCCAGCTGTTGCACCGCCTGCTGTGCCGGCTGATGCGGTGGCTGAGAGAGGTGGGGTTGCGGCCGTGCCAGGAACAGAGTGAAGCCATGCGCCAGCTGATGCAGAAGACAGCGATTGAGGCTGTGTTGCCCCACTGGCAATCGCGTCCTGCAGTACAGGGCAGATGTGGCCTGGAGAGGCTGAATGCATGGCAAGTTTGGTGCGCTTGTCGGCTGACTCGCCAATGCAGGGTGGTGCACATTGCCCGCTGCCCATGCAAGGATACAAGCCGGCGGCTCTTACCGTGCTCAGGTGTGCAGCCGGGAATGCCGCGGCTTGCATCGATGCAACGCTCATTGGGGGAGAGGAGCCAGGGCGGGTGGGGAAGGTGGCCAGGCTGCCTTCTGGCTGCACGTCTGCAACACCCACCAGAGTGGCTTGTTGGCCGTAAGCGCTTGCAAATGGCGAGGGCCCCAGGGACTGCAGCTGCTGTCCTGCTGAGCCTGCCGAGCCCGCTGCGCTGCCGGCGGCTGTGCCCATGGGGCTGCCTGCCAGCAGAGCGCCATAGGCCAAGGGTGGCCCGCCAGGGAAGCCCATGGTCCCCCCACCGCTGCTGCCTCCGCCCGAAGGGCCACTGGGCGGCACCAGCAGGCTGTCGATGTTGGGTTTGACCTCCTCATCTGGTTGTGCCTGACGCTTGCGGCGGCGATGGTACAGGAAGATGGCCAGAGCAGCAGCGGCTGCAGCAGGGGCGGGGTGGCAGGCTGAGGACCAATTCAGCAAATGCCCACTGGGCACTTTGGCAAACTTGAAGTGGCCAAGTGCCATGCGCAACATGGCCCCTCTGGCTACCTGCCACTGCGACCGCTGCACCGGCGGCAGCGCCAGCAATCACACCAACATTGCTGCTGCTGGTTGTTGTGTTGGTGGTCCCAGCGGTGCTCAGGCACCCGCCGCCGCTGGCCTGGTAGCCAGAAGCGCAAGCAGTGCAGGAGCACTCGCTTGCTGTCAAATAGGCCTGGCAACCGCTGATTGCACACTGCACATGGGCGGGGTCGGCAGGCAGGTTGCGTTGGTGGATGCACAACGCAGCAATGCGCCATCTGCAACCAGCGCCATTCGCTTAACCCACCGGCTCGCAGCTGCCGCTGGCAAGGCGGTAGCCTGTTGTGCATGCCGTGCAGGCGCAGCCGTTGGTTGCTGAATAGGCCTGGCAGTTTACCACGTGCACGCTGCATTGCGCCTGCAGCAGCAGCAAAACACAGACAGGGCATGTGAAGTGATAAAGTGTAGCGGAGCATGCATGTGGTGCACAATGTTCAGCTGGGCTGAAAGTTCTACCGCTTGCCTGTTTACATGCGCCATTGCTGAGGCTGTACCCAGCTGAGCATGTGCTGCACGTGCATGCGTCTCCTGGTAAGTAAGACCCGCAGTTGGCGACAGCACACTGCGGCAAGGAGGTGGGCACCAGCAGCGGCGGTATGGGAGGTGACAGCCCATCCATCGGGTCTGCCTGTTCCATAACACGAATCTTGCTTACTAAAGTCCCTGAACTGAACCTGCTGCCAGACATGCCTGCCTGCTCATGCCAGGCACGCTTGCTCTTGTCCACTCACCGGTGTGCAGCTGCCGCTGCTGGCATAAAAGCCCGGGTCACATGATTCGCACGCGCAGCTGCTGCTGTATCGTTGGCACGTCGGAACAGAGCACTGCAGTGGCAGGAGCGTCCGGTACTGTTTGCAGGCATGCGCGACTCACTTCCACCACTAAGCATGCAGGCCAGCTAGAAATCAAATCTGAAAGGCGGATCCGTGACGCGTCTACCAGCGCTGTAAGGGATGGGCACCCATGCAGCGGCTGGCAGCATGCATTAGTGGCAAGTCGGTGGGTCGCCTACCCTGCGCACCACAGGCGGGCAGGCCCTGCCTCTCACCGCGGTGCACGAGCCGCCCCAGTAGCCAGGGGCGCAAGCAGAGCACACGCACTCCAGCCCGTCTGGGGAGTAGGTCTGGCAGTTTGGAATGGTGCACTCCAGCATGATGTTGCAGTTCACAGTGGCAGTGTGATTGGCTGCGCAGTCTGTCGTATTCTGCAGCCCGAATCAAATGCGCAGACTCAGCGTTGAGGGTCAGAGGCAGGGAGGCAGGCAGCGGCACGCAGGTGCAGCATCACCCATCATAGGCAAGCGCCTTGCAGTGCCACTCCAAGCGGCCAGCGGCAAGCGACCAGCCAGAAGAAGATGGGCAACAACGCACCGCTCTGAAGGGTCGGCAGTCGGCGCTGCTGCCCTGTGTGCAAGGGTCTCCTGTGGCAGTGTTGATCCAAGCCGTGCTTGGGTTGACGCTGCTCCCAGCCCAGCGTACGGACCGGTTTTTATCGTCGCTCGCCTCTGCCCAGAAATAGTACCGGTTGGTGCTCATCTGCAGCAGCTGGCCGGAGGTTGTCTGGGCTGGCGGCAGGTCGAACCAGGCGCGCGTACACCAGTCCCCTTTGGTGCGGTTGCCGCCTAGGCAGAATCCAGGCTCCTCGTCGTTGTTCAAGACCGCTCTGACTGCAAACCGTACCGGGTACCTGCAGACTGGGCTGGCGGTTCACTTGTCTGAAACCCGATCACGAAAAGTTATGGCATCTACACTCAGGGAATGGGTTCCGCACTTTGACAAGCGTTGGTGGTGCGGGTCACAGGCTTGCTGCCACAAATGACTCACCGGCACGTGTTCTCGAAAAACAGTGACATGGCACAGTTGGTGACTAGGGCGTCTTCAGCGGCTGGGCAGAACAGTGTGTCGCTCCACTGGGTCGGGCATGAGCCGTCCACCAGGGCTTGCTTCTGCAGCAGGGGCGGCGCACACTCGGGCCTGCGTTGGCGCTGAAAGCTGGGGCAGCAGTGGGGCTGGATCAGGTACTTAATCAGAGAGTGGTTGCTGCCCTGTGTGGGTGATGTGCGCTGCAGCCTCAACGGAATGTCTTAATCGACAACGTTGCAGGGCAGAAGCCAGGCCAGCCAGGCAGCCACCTGTACGAAGGGCTGGCAGGTGGCTGACTTCACCGCGCACGGCTCCCCAGTGGTGAGGCTGAACAATGGGGCGCTGGAATTGCCAGACCATGTCGTAGTGCCGTTCACGGCCTCCGCACTGCCGGAAGTGAGGCAGAGATGGGCATGTTGCCAGCAGAATGCAATTGAGCAGCGCGTGTGCAATGCGCAATGGCAGCATGCGCCTGGCAAAGCGCCAGCAGGGGTGCGGCAATCAGGTGCGGCCCCACTCCTAAGCTAAGCAGACGCAGGTCGGGCTGGACAGATGGCGATCGCCTTACTAGAGGTAGTATTGCGGGTTAGTCAGGTCTGGAAAGGGTGTGGCTTGTTCAAACCGGTCCAGGACGAACCATCGGCGCATGCACCACTCGCCCGCCTTGGTGGCATTATTGGTGCAGAAGCCTGCCGCGGCATCCTGTGACAGCTGGGCTCGCACCGCCACTTGCAATGTGTAGACAGAGCATCCGTTGCTGATGATCAGAGGGAAGGGCGGGCATGTGGCACGCAGCCGGCGGCCAAAGCTGATGGCTTGCGGGGTGCCGCCGCTGCCGGTGCTGCTGCCGATGCTGCTGGGCAGACGTGCGGCAGGACCGAGCGGGCTCCACCCGTCCTGTGCATACGGGAGCATGGGCGCTTGGGAATCGAGAATTGGTTGATGCTTACCAAGTGACATGAGGAGCAGGTATGAACTCACCTGTTGAGCTGTCGCAAGGGCGGCGCATGCGAGGAACATGAACAAGGTTGACAGCGGTAGGCGCGGCTGTGTGCGGCGGTGGGCGCCGCAGGCGGCCAGGACGGCGCGCAGCCTCATGGCATGCGATGGATCGCTCCACGTGTCGGAATTAAGTACGACGAGCAACGGCAGGCAGGGCTGCGCCCTGGAACGGGAGAGCACCAAGTGGTGGGGATGCAGGCCGCACAAACCAGCGTTGAGCTGCTCAAGGTGACGCAATTCAATGTGCGTAAGCACCAGGTATAGGGGGAGGCGACTCCGGGACTCGAGGGCCGGCTCCCGCGCACAAGTAACTTGCACGACGGGCGCCTGTGGTTTGCAGGCCGCTCTTGCAGTTGGATGTTGTTGGTGGAACTCGAAAATGGCACTGGACGGCGACGGAGGGCTACACAAAGAATCCCATGCCGGCGGGAGCGGCGTCTACATGTTGCGGCGGGTGCGGGCGGTGATGCAGGTTGCCGTGCATCATCCAAAAAATTAGAAGGGTTGACTGATCTACAAAAACCATCAGAGACACCCATGTGCGTGCCTCGCTGCGGCGTTGATTGAAATTTGTCGGCAACGGATCAGCAGCCCAATATGCAACGACCGCCACCCAAGCCATCCTTGGCCAGCTTGCATGTTGTTTTAGCTCAGCAGCGAGTTACAAAGCGTGCATACGATCGAGGCCCAGAACTGCAAAGCAGGCAGGCAGGCAGGCAGGCAAGAAACCTTCTGATGGGCTCGGAGCAAGCTGCAGGCGCCTGATGAGCGCCACAGGCAGCAGCTCTCCGATCACGCCACCCCTACCGCCGCCTTGATCTGCTGCACCAGGCCCAGCAGCAGGGCGCCGTCATTATCGCTGCCAGCTGCCGCCGCAGCAGCCGGGACTGGCACCCCCGTGTCCTTGCACAGGCGGCCCACGGCAGCAGCAACATCTGCGCAGGCAGGAGGTGGGGACTGAGCTGAAACGGGCCAGAGACAGACCACCAGCAGCAGGTGGAGCAGCAGCTTGAGCAACACAGTGCAGCAGCGCAAGCAAGAGCAGGCCCGGCGGGCCACAACGCACATCAGACACCTGGAACCACCAGCATCGGCAGCCCCCTGCCCACCTGGCAGCGTCTGCAGCTGGTCGGCGTGCAGGCCCTCTCCGTACACCGCCTGCCACAGCTGCCCCACCTCCCGCAGAAGCGCAGCCTCCTGCTGCCGCGTCAGCTGCTGCTGCTCATGGTGCACCGTCCCAGCTGCTGCCGCGACAGGGACCTCGGCGCTAAATGAGGCGCCGCCGCTGCCGCCGCTGCCAGGCAGCGCCCAGCCAGCAAAGCGCGCCTGCACGTCTGCTGCGGTCACGGTACGCTTGGCCGCCTCCCAGCGCTGCTGGCGCCGGCGCAGCACCGCTGCCTCAGACACTCGCAGAGCCAGCAGCAGCAACGGCAGCAGCAGCAGCGCGGCGCCGCAATGGCCTGCCAGCGGCGCCGGCAGCGGCAGCGGGTCTGCTGCTGCGGGCAGCACCTGCGCGGCGGCCGCCGCCGCCACAGGCGTGAGCGACAGGCTGCCGTCGGCTGCAAAGGCCGCCCAGAGCGCCAGCGGGATAGTCAGCGCCGCAGTATTGTACAGCAGCCAGGCCGCGGCGTAGAGCAAGGAGCCGGCAGCCGCAAACAGGGCGGGCGGCGCGAGGGCTGCAGGCAGCTGTGGCACAAACAGCGTGTGCAGGAGCGTGCAGAGCACGCCGGGCGGCCCGCCGCGCGAGCACAGGCGCATGTTGCGCTGGCTGGCTGACAGCTGCAGGTGATTGGGCGGACCGGAGGGCAGTGGTGAGCGGCAGGCAGGGTGGCTGGCTTTGAGTGCAAGTGCATTCGGGTGCAAGTGAAACACAGTGGCAAGCCCAACCCACACCCCTTTTCTCCTGCTGACGCAGCGGCTTACTGAGTGCCTTCCCAGCACCCAGCTGTGTGGCCAGCACCCACCCACCTTGTAGTACTCATTCAGGGCCTTGTGCAGGCCCAGCTGGCCCATCTCGTCCCACGACACGGGTTCCCCCCCAGGCTGGCCAGGCCCCGCCGCGACACGGCTGGAGCTCGGCACTGCGGCAGCAATTATGGGGGCGGGCGCTGGGAATGGGTCAATTGTAAAGGTGATCTGTATGGCAATGCTCAGGAGAGACCAGCAGGAGTAGACCTGCAGCCGCGTTGGAGACGGGCGCATCTCAAAAGCAGGCATCGCTGGGGCATCTTGAAAGCAGGCATCGCTGGCACGCCTCCTGACGCACCTCGCGCAAAGCCGCCGCCCGGCACGGCGCTGGTGGCGATCTGGCTGCCCAGCGGCTCCTCCATGGCCGCAGTGTTACTTGGGCCTGCAATGCACGGGGAGATGGGCCGGTCAGGATGCGAGAAGCACGCGGTACGCGCCGGCGCTGATGCGGGAGCAGGCGGCGCCGCCCGGCTGCGGCGGGCTGGCAGGGGCGGCCCAGGGCGGCTGTGCACCAGCCGGAAGGGTACCTGGATCGGTGCGCGGCCCGCCGGGGAGGTTTGGCGAGCCGCTGGGGGCGCTCCTCGAGCGGTGCAGCGGCGCTGGGTGCGCGGGCAGGTGCAGGGCCGTCCGCGCGGCCTCCAGCGATCGGCGGAGCTGCGGATTGCGCAGCGCCTCGGCGGGGGCGCGGGGGCACGCGAAATGGGCGTCGTTGGAGCAAAACTGAGCAAGGGTGCACAGCTCGGCCTCTTCGTCCGACAGATTGGCGGCTGCCATTCACCAGAGGACTGCTGGGGCGTGATCAGGCCCACGGGAGGCAGTTTGCGGCCACAGGCAAATGCGGCCCATGCAGTTTGAGGCTTGCCACCTTGCAGCGCTGTGAGCCGCCCCACAAAGTCTGTAGGATTTCGAGCGCGGCAAAGCACAGAGCAAAGGCCTGCTCGCTCACGGCACCCTTGCGGCCTGCTCGGGCCATCACGCCGCCCATGTGCGCCGCTCGACAGACCATCGGCGCCACAGGCTGCCATCTACGGTGCGGCAACCTCGGCAGCCTGACTGCAGGGCCGAGTTGCAAGCCGCCCTGCGCCTGCAGAGAGGGAAAGCCTTACAGCTCGAGCAATTGTAACTCCACCTGCTCACATCGAAATTCTGAAGCGCAGGCCGGGCCGGACGATCGCGCCCAAGCCACCAGCGGCACCGGCGGCAGGGCGGCGGCGCTCCGCCGCTGCACCCTTGCAGACCTCGCAGCCGCGCCGTGCAGCTCCGGCAGCAGCCCAGCGCGGCAGTGAGGCCTTTGACGATGGCGGCGTGTTCCCCGAGGGCTATGCGGACGACCATGTGGAGCCGCCGGCGCAGTCAGAGGCGCAGCAGGCGCAGCGCCTGCGCAGCGACTACGCTCGCGGGCACTGCTACGGCTGCGGCGTGCGCCTGCAGGCTGGTGACCCCGAGGTGCGTGCTGCCCTCAAGCTGCTCTGATGCTGCAATGGTGGTGCACTGTGTGTCCAGCGGGGGTGGTGGATATCACTAGAGACTCAGCAGTGCTGGCCACATGCAAGCCCCTACTTTCCTGCCCCACATCCAAAGTGCCACAGCATGCCGTGCTGCAAGGCGCCTAGCTTGGTGAATGTGCTGTGCATGCATGTGACGTGTTTGGGTCATCCAGGCGTGTTTGGGTCATCCAGCCGTCAGCCACTGTCCTGCTGAGGGCAGCTGTGGTTGGCCTGCTGCTTGTAGGTGGCTGGATATGTGGAGCCCGAGCGATACGAAGTCAAGCGCCGCCACAAGCAGCTGGGCCAGCTGCTGTGCCTCAGGTGCGCTGCGCTGCGCTGTGGGTGCAGAGCTGAGCGGGACGTTGGCATGTATTGTGCAGGAGACAACTGCTGGCCCCCCTGTGCCTGCTGCTACCGTTGATATGTGCAGCATGCCTGTGCAGCGTTGAGGCAGGTTGTACACACACTTTCCATCTCAAGCTGCTGTGACACATGCCGAGTCCGTTGCCATGGTTAGTCATTTGTTGCTATGGTTGCTGCCTGCAGGTGCCAGGAGCTCAGCAATGGCGCCATGATCCCCGCTGTGGCCGATTTTGCACAGCGGGCGCAGCCGAGTGCGGCAGCGGCTGCTGGCCGGCAGCAGCAGCAGGGGCAGCAGGGGCAGCAGGAGCAGGAGCAGCAGCAGGGGGAGGAGGCGGCGGCAAGGCGGCACACTGGGTTCACCGATAAAGCGCTGCTGACTCCTGAGGAGCTGCGGCAGAAGCTCAAGTGAGCCTGGCTGGCAGCTGCTGCTGCTGATGTTACATTACAATGCTGCTGTTCAGCTTCCTCGCCTGGTGCAGCAACTGTGCCCAAAGCCCTGTCGGCTTGCATCACAGGCACTGTGCTGTGCTGCGCTGCCGTCCTGACCCCTCGCTGCATGCATCCCCTTCCCCCGCCATCCCCATCCCCGCAGGGTGGTGCAGCAGCAGCGGGCGCTGGTGGTGCTGCTGGTCGACTTGCTGGATGCCTCGGGATCCATCCTGGGCAAAGTGCGGGAGCTGATTGGTGAGCTGCAGTTGCTGGCTTGGTCTTGAAGGCTCTGATTGTGGGCTGTGTGTTGTCGAGAGGCTCTGGATTCACGCAACGTGCAGGGATTGGTTTGTGAGCCGCACTTTGACTGTGGCCTGGTTTCTGTGGCTCTAAACAGCAACTCGTGCTTCGTACATCCGCTGCTCTGCTGCTCACTTGACATGCCCGCCCGCCCCACAGGCAACAACCCCATCATGCTGATCGGCACCAAAGTCGACCTGCTGCCCGCCGGTTCCAAGCCGGAGGAAATCGCAGAGTGGCTGCGCGCCTTTGCCGCATTCAAGCGCATCAGCGCCGTGTCGGTGCACCTGGTAAGCAGCAGTTGTTGCTGTTTACCTGTTGGCCCTGCTGAGGGTGCTGTGCTTGCTGTGCCTGCTGGGCGTGCTGAGGCTCCTGCTTGGCTTCCGTGTGTGGGGAGCGCCATGCGCCTCCACCACAGCTGCAGCAGTACGATGTCGCTCAGGTTTGCCTGCTAGCTTGCCTCTGCCCCCTCCCTTGCTGCCACTTCCTCTCCTACCTTGGCTAACAATGCTTTCTGTTCTGATTTTGCGCTGCTTGCAGGTCAGCAGCAAGAGCGGGGCGGGCGTGCCGGCGGCAGTGGCGGCCATTCGCCGCGAGCGGCGGGGGCGAGATGTGTACGTCATGGGGGCAGCCAATGTGGGCAAGTCGGCTTTCATCCGTGCGCTGGTCAGGTGCGCATTGCGGTTTGCCTGTATTGGGCTGCTTCTTAGGCCGTTGCACTTCAAGGCTCCTGTCGTGCTGTGGATTCAGGCCTGCGTGCAGCCCTGCTGCGCACCTCTGCTGATTTAGACCTGCGCTGCACTGCTTCATGCTGCGTGTGCGTGTTTCCACTACCCCCGCAGGGACATGGCCAGCATGAGCAGCCGGCAGTTTGACCCGCTGGCGCTCAGCCGCGGCCGCTACCTGCCGGTTGAGAGCGCGATGCCGGGCACTACCCTCGAGGTCATTCCAATGGAGGCAAGTGTTCAATGTTCCATTCTCATGACTCTTTTGGCATTTTTCGCTGTGTGCGCTACCCGCCGGTTCAGGGCGCGATGCCGGGCACCACGCTGGAGGTCATCCCCATGGAGGTGCGTCATGTGTTTTGTGTTAGTTGGCCGGGTTAGATTACCTGATTGGACCAGTTTTGGCAATGTGTGCTACCTGCCGGTTCAGGGCGCGATGCCGGGCACCACGCTGGAGGTTGTCCCCATGGAGGCAAGCAGCTGATGTTCCTCCTGCAGCTCTTGCTGATTCTGCTGCTTTAGCGCTTGCTTCAAGGGTGTGATGCAATGTGCCTGCGGCCTGCACCCACCTCCGTCTGCAATACAACGACATTGTTGGTTTCCTCTGTGCAGGTGTTTGCATCGGGCGGCTGCCTGTACGACACTCCCGGCCTGCACCTGCACCACCGCGTGCCGCACCTGCTCACCCCCGCCGGTGAGCCTGGCTTGCAATGCTCAACAGTCTCAACACCTGCTGCCATGTCTGGTTGTTCTGAGCAAGATTGGGATCCTGAAACTGACTTGCCACAAGGCAGCCCTTGTGAAACCCCATCCGTCCAACCCCTGCCCAACCCCCCTGCGCCTGGCAGAGAACAAGCAGCTGCACCCGCGGCGCAAGCTGCGGGCGTACGTGCCGCCCTCCCCCTCTGAACTCCTGGAGGCAACAACCGCTGACTGCGAGCTGCCAGCAAGCAGCAGCAACAGCAGCAGCAGCGGCGGCGCGGAGGGTGATGCAGCGGCGGGGCCGCGCTGCAACGTGGCCACCTATTGGTGGGGCGGACTGGTCAAGCTGCAGGTGCGATCTCAACACGAATTGACTTTTGATGGTGGTCATCGGTGGGGCAGCCCGCAAGCTGCAGATGCGTTAGTCGGAGCTTTAGCCTTGGCATTTCCTCTTTAGCCTGGGCATATTACGGATTCCCACTCAACGCACCAGCCAGCCATTACACGTGCTCACCCACGTCCTCCCCGCCTGCGCAGGTGCTGGCGTGCCCGCCCGACACCGAGCTGGTGTTCTACGGCCCTCAGGCCCTGCTGGTTGAGGCTTCGGTCGAGCCTGCAGACACCGCTAGCAGCGTGGCAAGCAGCAGCATGGACGGCGGCGACGCGCTGAGCAGTGCAGATTCCGACGGCGAAGCACCGCCTGATGCAGTTGCGGCAGCAGCAGAGGAGCCCCAGGGCTTTGGAGCGCTGTCGGTCATGCGGAGGGGCGGGCTGCGGCCCGCAAAGGAGCTGCGGCTCAAGTGCTCAGGGGAGGGCGGGCGGCAGGCGCTGGCGGATGTGGCGGTGTCGGGTGAGAGCAGGCTGAATGGAAATTTTGGCTTGGATTTTGAAGTTGGTCTGCAGCGGGGATGGGTGTGTAGGCGCATGCTGTTGGGCCCGCGGCACGCGCCGCACTTGGAAGCCAACAGGCCGTCGCCACGCCGTGCTGTTCACACGCCGTGCCACTTGGCTGCCCCCTCGCGAGCCCACCCTCCTCTCTTTTCTGTGCCTTACTGTTGTTTTCTGCAGGCGTGCCCGGTTGGATTGCGGTGCACGCCAGCGGCAGCAGCAAGAGCCGGGTGGTGGTGCGAGTTTGGACCCCGCCTGGAGTTGAGGTGTTTAGCCGCCCTCCCATGCCGGTACCAAGCCCGCTGACGCCGCCGCAGCCGCAGCTGGCAGGGCGAGCGGCAGGCGCGGCGGCAGACGCGGCGACAGGCGCAGCGGCGGGTGGGCCTCCGCAGCAGCGCACAGACAGTGCTGCGGTTGAGAACTGGTGGTAAACGGCTGCCACGGCTGCTTGCTTGTGTGCGGTGCAGAACTTGCAATGCATGGACAGCCCGCCTGTCCGCTATCTGATGGTATCCATCCATTCTTTGTGTGAGATTCAGTGCACAGAGCAGCTCGTTGGGCAGACAACGCGCGCTCAGGTGCACAAGTGGGGAGAGCATGACAGCAAACTGGCAGCTGTGAAAGCTCGACTGCTGCTGGAGATTGAGGTTGCAGCTGCAGGTTCTGGGCCTGCAGCAGGGCAGCAAATGTGGTCAGCTGGTCTTGTGGCAACGAGCTGGGCGGTGCCGCCGCCGCACAGCTTCGCCGACCGGGCTTGTGCTGCAGGGGCTGGCAGCAGTCGCTGTGACGCACCACCAAGCGCGGGTTGGATCCGCTAAGAAGCGGGCGCGACGCTGACTGAATTCAGCGCGCGCTCTATGGACCACTCGAAACAAGTCTGTCACGATGGCGTCAGGCACGTTTTGCGCAGTCAGCCGGGCGGCCGCGGCTGATGTGCAGCTTCGAATGTCTCTATAAAGCAGTGCTGCAGCCCTTTCAAGGTTGCGGGCTACCCGCGAGCAGGGCAGGCACCCTCTGCCAACCCTCCGCCGCCCTTGGAAGCATAGATCAGTTGCAAGCATGGAGACAGCGCGGCTTGCTTCCCTGCGCTTGCACCCTAATGCCGCGGGTGAGTGCGCTGCGTGCGAGCCTCGACCGAGCCGCTGCTGCACTGTTTGCCGCCTTGCAGGCCGTGCCGATCACCCCCTGCATAACAAATGAGCGCCAGGGCAGTGCGGCGGGCAGGGCAACGCATATTCACCACCCCGCCGCCATACCGCCCACCGCAGACGCGGCGCTCACCGCCGCCGGCGGCTCGGCAGCCAGCCCTCTCCCGCCCTGCCTGGACCCCTGCTTGCCCACTCCCCGCTCCGAGGAGCGCGTGCGGTGCCTACTGGGCAGCAGCGACAGCAGGGCCTCGCTGGATGGCGCCACGGCGGGCGACTCGGAAACCGCCGCCGCCAGTATCCCCGACGCCGGCCTCCAGGCGGCCGTGCGGCAGCTGGACGCCTGCTTGCCACTGGCCGGTGAGTGCAGACAGCACTTGTGACAAGTGGGTGCTGGGCAGCTGGGCTGCACGGCTGCAGCTGGGTGCTGGAGGCATGTCTACCATGGCTGCTTAACCCTGACCAAACAATGACGAGTGGCCCTGGCGAGCCCGGCACCGTACCATATGAAACTCAATTGACCACCTGCTGCCCCCTTCACACAATTCTGCAGACATCCTGCCGCTCAAGCAGGGGGAGGGCTATCTGGTGGTGCGCCGCCGGCTGCCGGCGCCAGCACCAAGCCGGGATGCCGGAGCCGCGGCGGCCGCAGCAGGGCCAGCGGTGGGCGGCACAGCTGCCACCCCAGCATGGACTGCCACAGACGAGGCGCGCTACCAGCAGTCCCTGCAGCAGCTGCTGCAGCTTGTGGCGCTTCGAGAGCAGCTGTGGCCCCGCATTCGCGAGCGGATGAGCCAGGCAGCAGGCCGCATGCTGGGCGTGAGCAATGGAGGGGCAGTGGGCGGCACAAGTGAGCAGCTGCTGCACTGGGCTGTCATCCAGCGCCTGCGCCAGCTGCAGAGGGTTCAACGCCAGTGGCAGCGCCTGCAGCCCTCAAACAGCAGCTGACGGCGGCGCAAGCGGCGCCCGAGCAGGCGGCGCCACCGCCGCAGCAGGGGCCTGCACCGGCACAGCCAGACCAGCTGGCCCCAGAGCAGCAGGAGCAGCCGGCAGTGGCCCAGGAGGAGCCAGAGCTTGTCGCTTCCTTCACGCTGATGCAGCTGGCAGGCGATGGTGACGTCAGTGTCCCCATGCCGGCGCCGCCGCCCCGCCCGCCTCGCCAGCCACGGCAGCCGCCTCACGCCGCCGGCGTCCCCAACCCTGCGCAGCCTGCGCCGAGCAAGCCGCGCCTGCGCCCCCGCGAGCAGCGGTGGACCGAGACTGTCGTCAAGCGGCGCTGCCTGCGCGGCCTGTGGTGAGGGCGGTACAAACTAACACGCCCCGGCCGCTGCATGTCAAATGATGTTCGGGGTCCACGCTGGCTCAACGCCGGGCCATCCTCTCCCCTCCCCCGTCTCCCCGCCCACTTTGGAATTCAGTGCAAGTGTGTCAGTCACTATTGATCGTATCCTCGCTTTCCCGCGAACCCCAAGCCGGCGCTTTTCGCTGCCCTTCCAGCGCATGCGGCGCAGCTGTTGCGCCACTCCTTCATGCTGGCGTGCCCCAGCACTTCTCCCACCGAACCCGCACCCCTCCTGCCAGTTTTCACGAAACAATCACCGCACCTGCTTTTTGGCACCACACTCAGGCCCTAGAGCTCACTGTCTGCTTTCATGCGCGATATTTTCCAGTCCCCTGCCCTAACAACACCCGGCAGAGCCCTGTGCACTAGGTGCAGCAGTGTCCACTCCGGGCACGCTCTCCAGCCCTGCTGCGCCCCTCTTTATTCCCCCCGCTCTGCCACTGAGCGTGCCTGACTTCCTGCTGCTCCCATGCGTCACATACTGCGGCCATGCCTGCAGCCTTGCATACAATGTTTGCTGCAGGCATGCCCGGATGCCGCTTTGACATAATCCACCCCGTGCCTCACTTGTCCCTCAGCCTCACACTGCCTCTCCATGCTCACCCCAGCCACGTTTTTCAGTATCGCCCACCCCCCAAAACCATCACTGCACTTGGCAAGCATACATGCTGGCCCTCATCCAATCACCCAGCCCAGTCGCTCTACTCACCTCGTCACCCCGTGCCCCCAGCAAGTGCCACTGCTTCTCTGTGCTGCATTGCAGCAGCATCCATGAGCGAGCCTCAGCTCCACCTGTTGACTCGCGCTTGCAGAAAGGCCCATACACGTAATGGGCATGCTCACTCAGACCCTGCATGTCACATGTTGCACGCAGCGCGCTACTTGGCAGCGCGTTTCTTTGATGCCGGCCCCTCGTGTGCCACCCTGCCTTGCATTTTTATTCCAATAATGCTTGGCAGTGATACTGCTTTGTGTGTAAGGTTGCTCCACAGGCAGCTTGCACAGTACTGCAGCAGCTAGCAGAGAAAGGCATGTGCCACGGGATGCAGGCCGGCGGCCCGCCTGCTGCCTGCACTGCTTATGCTGGACTGTATTACAGAGGTGAACAGTGCAGAGGGCAACATCGACTCATAAGCAGTGAGTGCCCTTAAGGCCGAACTGCGGCCAGACAGGTGAGGACGCGTGTGAATGCGCTGCAGCTATGCATGACAACCAGCAGTGAGCTGAGGCTCTGCTAACCTAGGCGCTGAACAATTTTGAGCCGGGCTGTTGGTTTGCAATGAAATGAAGTGCTGTGCAGACGGCGTGGCTGGGAGCGGGGGCACCCGTGCATGCAGGGTAGAAGAAGGGGAGGGAGGGTGATGGGCGGTGTGTGTGACATGCGGGTGCGCCGGCTTGTGCAGTGGCATGCACGTGGGTTGGCTGGGGTGACCGAATGGATGGCACGGTTTGCGCAAGAGAGTGAGGGTGGGCGTGGGGGAGTGGGCGGAAAAAAGGGGGAAAAGGCAGCAATCAGGGGGACGCACGACAGAGGTGCACAGCTAGGCAGGACAGGGCATCTATTGGGCAGGGTGGCAGGAGTGCCAGGTGATGCTGAAGGGCCATGAGGGCTGATGACATGTAGAGGATAGCCGAGGGCTTGCTGGCAGGCGGGCCGGTGCTGCAGGCCGCCTGCGCAGTGCACGTTGACAAATGAAGCGTGAAGCAGGCTTGGACTTGGAAATGTGAACAGTTAGGGGCTGAGCGCGGGCCGCGGCACATGCGTGTGCACACTGCGCACAGCTGGTTGGGTGCGGCGGCCGCTACCGCACGGGGGACGGCAGCACAGGCGCTCGCTGCCGCCGCCGCGTGCGGCTGCTTCTGAGCCGTGGCAGCTCAGTACTGGGCCAGCAGGGAGCGTGCGCTGTGCAGCGCCAGCGAGTCCTGGGCAGACATGCCTTCCAGCAGGTCTGTGGGCGGCAGCGCGCTGATGGGGATGGGGCTGCGAGGACAGGATGAGGCGGCAGCAGGGGAGAGCAGGGTGAGCAGGCAGACGAGAGTAGTAGCAGCGCGGCACAGAGTAGTGTGATACAGCACAGCACAGCGTGCATGCAGACACCGCTACAGCAGCAGCAGCAGCGGCAGCCACAACGGCACGTCTGCATCCCAACTGGCATAGAGCTGCCCTTCCGCATCCCGTCCAGCATCTCAGCTCGCGCACAGCGCTCCCAGCGCACTCTCACCCGCTGGAGGAGCGCGCCCGCAGCTGGAAGGCGGCCAGGCCCTGGTCTGCCGTCTTGGGCAGCGCCGGCCGGGGCGGCAGCTGGAACGCCGCAAAGCCCGCCGGCGGCGGAGGCATGGCCACGGGGGTCAGCTGAGGGGTGGGCAGGTCGGCGGCGGCGGGCTCCAGGCCGAGCGCCGCGCGCTTGCGGGCGATGCGCGCCTGCAGCGCCGCCCGCACCAGCAGCAGCTTCTGCGCCAGCTGCAGCCGCCGCTGCTCGTCGGCGGCGGGCGAGGCGGGGGTGCCGGGAGTGGGAGGGGTCAGCGCCTCGAGCAGGGCGGCTGCCGCCACTCCGCTGGAGGAGCCTGCCAGGCTGTCGCCTGCCGCGCGCCGCCGCTGCACCAGCGCCATCTTCAGAGCCAGCAGCGACTTGAGCTGCTGCAGCGAGGAGGTGGCGGCCGGCTGCTGCTGCGCCGTCGCAGGCAGTGCCAGCGTTTGCAGGGGCACGGGCGCCGGCGGTGCGGGCGGGCGGAACGCCGAGCGCTGGCTGTGGCTGAAGGGGCGGCGCTCGAAGACGGAAGCCGGGGGCAGGCAGGCCAGAGGAGACACTGGAGAGAAGAAGGGCTCCCGCAGCTCCAGAGGGGTATCAGGGGGCGCTGTCGCCGCTGCAGGGTACAGGGGCGCACGGGTGCAAATCTGGTTGGGCACCAGGCATGGGCTGCTTGGGGAACTGCTCTAGCAAATCAGCAGAGCAGCGCAAAAGGAGCAGCGGCATGGGCAGGCACAGTGCAGTCCCAGCATGCATTACTGCGCGCTCAAGCTCAGCCTGCACGCCGGCAGCAGGCAGCCAGCTTTGCAGAATCTGCACCGGCTGCGCAAGGGCAGCAGCGCACCTGGCGTGCTGCGCTCGCAGGCGTCAATGGCGCACAGCAGCAGGTTCATCTGGCTGTCTGGCTTGGCCAGGCCAGCCGGGCCCTCCGGCTGGGGCTGCACCTCCTCAAAACCGCCCGCCGGCTGCTTGCGCTTGCGCGGGGAGGGTGCCGCCACCGGCTGCATGGCGGCAAGGAAGGCCGCGGGGCAGCCGCCGGGCACTACCTCATCTGCCGCCATCGGCAGGATGGGCAGGGGCGGCGGGGAGGGCGGCTGCGCCGCCACCGCTGCCGCAGGCATGGGCGCCGCCGCAAATGGTGCCCACTGCTGCGGGTCGGCTGCTCCTGCGGCCGCGGCTGCTAGGTCGACGCTGCCGAAATCATCTCCAGACAGCTGGCAGCCATGGCTGGTGTGCGAGGAGGCTGTCGAGGTCTGCAGGGTGGCCACGTGGGGGAGGGGTGCGGCGGCATGCCGTAAGCCAATGCGGGCTGGCAACGCCGCGCCTTGGGACTGCACACAGCACAGCGGCTGCCGCCCCAATAAACAAACCAGCCGGCAGCTGCAGCAGCAGCACCCACCTGCTGGAAGGGCTTGGTGCGGGTTGCAGGGCTAGGGGTGCCCCGAGGCTTGGGGTGGCCTCCGCCACGCGGCGAGGCCGCCGGGGCATGCCGCTGCGCCTTGCCCGCCTGCAGCAGCAGGCAGCCAGATGGGGAGCAAGGGTTTGCATGGCGCCGGGACGTGCCCAGCCCTCAGCTGGCTGCAGCTGGGTGGCAGCCCATGCCCTGGCCAAGCATGGCATCCAGGCATGCACCTGCCGCCGGCTGCCCTTGCGCCCCTCTGTCCCGCCACCCAAAGGCCGCAGTACAAGCCCCCCGGGAGCACCCACCTTGAGCAGGGAGCGGTAGGGCCACCGCTGGATGCCGTGCTTGCGGCAGAGGCGCTTCAGGATTGTGAGGCCTGCGGGAGGGGGGAAGGCGGGGTGGGTGGTTGAGATGGCTTGGCAAACGGGCCCGGGACGTGCCGAGGACCGTGGAAGCCGCGAGGGGGCACAAGTGGCGGAGCGGCACACCGCCTGCTGCAGCAGCCCCAGGGCTCACCGACGCCCAGCTTTACGCACGCCTTCTCGGTGGGCTGCAGGCAGCGGTGGGGGTGCGGCGGCGGGGCTGTGAGGGGGCTGTAGGGGGAAGGGGGCGGGAGGAACCGCGCGGCAGGCAGCTGCCCAGGTAGCTCGCTGGCACTCACCAGCGTGAAGCAGGCCTCTATGTCTGCCAGGGTGATGTCCCGCACCAGAACCTGCACAGTGGGCGGGGAGTGGGGTTGCGGGGCTTCAGGGGTGGTGGCTGTAAGCGCGTGGCACAAACCTCTGACGCGGCGGCTGTGAGGGCGCCGCCGGCTGCCGCGCGCCGGCACGCCCGTCGGCTCCCTACTCCTCTGGGCGGGGCGCAGGGCCGCCGCCGCACTCATGGCAGCAGGGGCTCCCTCCCGCCCGCTGGGGGGCAGCGGCAAGACCCCCGCCGCGTTCCAGGACGCCCGAGCCAACTCCCCATCCCAGTTCTGCGCGCTGCGCTCACCCCAGCCTTGGTGCGCTTCATAGAGCGCTGCGACTGCATGCTACGGGCTGCTGGAGCCGCTGGTTGGCCCCCTTGGGCCGAGCTTGGAGCGCGGCGGCTGCGCTTGAGTGAGCCTGGGCAGCCGTGTGGCAGAGAAGCGTGTGGGGCAAGTGGAGTGGAGAATGGAATGCGAGGCAGAGGCGCAGGCGAGGGCATGAGGCGAACGGCATGTGGCAGCGGTACTTGGCTCAGCAGCTAAAGCCCAGAATGCACGCATAGGCGCCATCTTACATACGGTGCAGGCCATCAATAGTTATATGGAACACGGCGGCGGGAGCAGAGGGCTGCAAGGCGCACCCAACCCAAACGCCCCCTTCCCGCCCAGCAGCTGCCGCCGCAGACTCCGCTCCAAACACAGGCACTGCGAGAAGGGATGGGGGCCGACCCTCCTGGCCCCATCCACCCCTGAAATCCACCAGCTGGCATCAGTTTGAAACCGTTCCAACAGTACAGTGCACCTGCCGGCGGTGGGGTTGGGGCGGGATGCCGCACGCCGGCCGGCCGACCAAGGGGGCGCGAGCCTGGAGGCTCCTCCCCCTCGATGGATGCGCTAGGCACCCCTCTTGAATCCCAGGTGGAGCAGGGGAATCCGGCTCCGCCCGTCAGCCAAGGCTCCCTGCGCCTGCTGGCGCTGTTAGACAGGCAGGCGGAGCGCCGCTGCTGACAGCAAGCTGGCAACGATGCCTCAGCCCCCCGAACTGCGGAGCCAAGCGTTCCGACCGCCAGAGGGCGGCACCCCTGCAGGCACCCTTGCTCCCATGTGTGGCCCCGTTGTTGTCCACTGTAGAATGGATGATGCATATCAGGGCGCACAGCCGGGGTAGATTGCCTCGGGGGATTCTGCGGCAGAATGCCTTGCATTTCAGCACAACAGCCCATCGGCAGCTGTGCCGGGTTGGGCCATGCGCATGCCAGCCAGCAAGTAATTGCAAGCCCCACACTGTCAGCTATATGATGCCGACGAATGCAAGGCCTGACAGCCTACTCCTGGCCCAGATGTCAACCACAAAAGACCAGATCCAAGTGCAGCTGGCCCTTGCAGAAGAAACGGACGGCACCTGGCTGTGATATATGCACCTTTTACAACTCTACTTAACAACAATTAACCCAACAGGTGACAAGTCACGACATGTACAGCATGAAACAGAGAGAAGGGGAGCTGCAGCAAGATTACGCAGCCGCTTGGAGATCGCAAGAAGAGGAGGATTAGGTGTTTTGAGCGCGCACAGCAGATGGGTGTTGCGCACTGTGGGATGTCATGCTTCAGGAAAGCAGGCTGGTGCGATGCAAAATAAATTGGCAAACAGGTGGGCAGTATTGCGAGGGTTCAGCTGAAGCGCAAATCGGGGCCCAGTATCAGCGGGCTGGCGGGTTTTGCGAGGGGGCAAGGCACACTCTGGCGAGGCGGCGCTTCTGTGCACAGCTTAGGTTGAGACGGGGAGAGAGGCGGAGGGAATGAAAAGCAGTGCAAGCCTTGGTAGACAGCAAAATTCACTGCCGGGCAGCGATCAGCAGCTCGAGCATGATTCGCTCAGCTGCCATGCTTGCCAGGCCAGCCATGTAGGCCTCATGCCAGCCAGGCGGAGTGGGCAGGCCGGCCAGCTGAGGCTGCAGGGGCAGCTGCTGCAGGAGCTGCAGGCTGGTCCCAAGCGACGCCACCGCAGCAGCCACCGGCGGCGGCAGCAGCGGCACAGGTAAGGCCGGCAGCGGCGGCAGCGCCAGCGGCGCCACCGGCGGCAGGAGGGAGGCGGGCAGGCTCGCCTGCTGGGTTTGGCAGCTCAGCGCGGCGGCATCAAGCGTGGGGTTGGCTGGCTTAGCGGGGGCTGCTGGCCAGGTGGCGGCCAGCGGCGGGGCGCACCATCCCTCAGCCGTCCCCATGCACACCAGCCGCTTGGGCGCGCGCTGCTCCTCTTGCATGGCTGCCTCCTCAAGGGGCCGCTTGGTGGCTGCCCGCCGCTTCGCTGCCGCCTGACGCTCCGCTGCCTCCTCCTCCTCAGCTGCTGCCAGCAAAGCGTCCAGCCCAGCAGTAGGGCTGGGGCACCGCTCGGTAGGCGGGCTGGACAGGCTGCTGCTGCCGCTGTCGCTGCCGCTGGCCTGCGCCTGCGCCTGAGACACAGCCTGGGCCTGAGGCTGGCCAGAGGTGGCTGCCTCCGCCTGCTGCTGCGGCGCCGCAGCGGCCACTGCCGCAGTGCCAGCAGTTGCCGCAACGGCATTGGAAGGCTCTGGTGATGCCGGGCCGGCGGCGGCTTGCATGGTGGCAGCAGCCGCGCCGCCGCTGCCTGCCACCTGGCTGCTGCTGGGGCTGGCGGTGGCGGCGCGGCGCACCGCGGCAGCAGCGGCGCGAGCCGCCCGCCTGCGCTCCGCATGCCGCGCCAGCTGGCGCCTGCAGGAGCGCATCTCGCCATCAAACGAGTCCAGCGGATGGAAGCGCCCGCACTGCAGCAGGGAGGCAGCAGGGCAAGAGCGCAAGTCAGTGGAGCGGCATGGGCGGCAGTCATGGCTGACGCTGCAGGACACGCTGTTGCCGGTGCAAGATGCTGCTTGCTTGCTGCTGTCAGGAGGCAATTGGCACTTGCCTGCTGGCAGAACCTTTGGAGCTGGCCTGCCACGTCCACCGCGGCTGAAGCACTATGCAGTGGGCATATTTTGTATCTCTGCAAAGACAAGTGGAGCGAGGGGTGCACGGTCAGCCAAGCTTCCACAGCAAATGGCCAAGAACCCTGGGTGCGTGCAAGCACTGCAAGCTGTGGGAGTGGCACAATGCGCTGGCAAGCACGGCTCAGCTGACGGCCCAAAGGCACAGAGGCAGCGCATGTGGCGCAGGCGGTATGGCCATTTAGAGCGGGACAGCCCCAGGCACGCAAGGCATGTGCTCTGTAGGACGGCCGGCACGATCAACTCCACCGCAGCAGACCCGGCATACCTTGTAGAAGCGGCTCTTGGCGTCCTCGAGAGATGCGCCGCACACTTGGCAACCGGTGTACCGAGGCGGCCGGCCGGCGGGGCGCTGGCCGGCGGCGCGCCGAGCGGCGGGCGGCTGCTGCTGCTGCGGGGCTGCAGCCAGGCCACTGCCGTCCTGCGCCGAGGCGTCCGGACTCTCCATCAGGTGCGGGGCGGCTGGAGACGGTGCAGAGGGCCGAGAGGCGCGGAGGGGAGGTGGCGGGCAAGGACCCTGTGCTGCGGGGATCGCGAAAGCTGTGGCAGGGAGCTCGGCGTGAGCCGGAGATCAGTAATAAGCGAGCTATGCGCGGCACAGAGTCTCTGAAACGGCGGACGTGATTAGCAATTTTGCAAATGCCACGCTCAGGGCGACTTTGATGGGTCAGCCGACATGGAGGCAGCTCTTGATATGCAGATCAGCTGTTCCGAGCTGGAGAGCAGGCGATCCGGCAAGGGCCATTTTGCCGCCGCTCCCGCCCCTGGCGAAGGCCGCCATTCCGGGGATGCTACTGATCAATCGAGTGCCCATGTATGACGAACCACCGGCATGCAAGGGGCCTAGCCATCGGATGTACATTTCTTAGCAAAGACGAACCGCGTGCCTTCTCAAAGGGGCAGCAAGAGCGCCGCGGCACGCAATGAAGTGCTATCCCCAAAAATTGTGGGCAGGAATGGTGGCCCACCCCGCCTGCACGTCATGCATGAACATCTTGCCACTCGCACACAGCAGGCCACCAGCGACAGGCCTGCCCTGCTGGTTCCCACGAGCTGCATCCAGGCATGCTCAGCGTTCTGCTCGATTGACACGTGCTGCGGGATCCACCGCCAGCGGGATTCGCTTGCTGTAGCAGCTGTTGCGTGGTCTGGCAGGTCCAGCGTGGGCTGCTGAGCGCTCATGAGCGTGCGCATGGTTTTCAGACGCGTTGTGCATCCTGCCCATGCTGTCAGCGAAAAGGATGCTGCTGGCGGCCGTGCCAGCTGTGCTGGCAGCTGGGAGGGGCGCTGTCGGCTTGTGCCCCCTCGGGCTGCTCACCGCGGATCCCGTGTTGTGCCTGCACGGATGTAGCGGCCGCCAAGCAGCCATCTCGCCCGCAGTTCATCAGTGTAAGGGGTGTGACAACCTAAAAGGCGTCCTCTTGGCCAGCTGGGCTGCCAAGGGAGAGGGCGGGGAGGCGGAGGCCACTTGGCGGTATCTCCGGCACAAACCCCACGTTTGCAGGGCGAGCGGCGGCCACCCATCCAGCCCTGATTTTCGCTTTGGCCGACCCCCTGCTACTCAACTGCCGGCCTGACCCAAGGCTGCAAGGCTGCGACAGGAGGCCACCTTGCTTCCCCCCCTGCGCAAGGGGCCACATGGGCAGGTGGCCGAGGCGGGCTGCACGGGTGGGTGCAGCGGGAGGGCAGGAAGGCTTTGGGTCGCCTCTGTCATGGTCGTAACACATCCACATGGGAGTTAATTGAGCAAGAAACCCTGGAAAATCAGGCTAGGCCGGCTCAACCCACCCACATAGTCCGGGCGGGGCCGCTCGACAGTCCTGCAGCATTGTGGAGAAAGGCTTCCGCCCAGCGCGCCTGCAGCTACTTCCAACGCTCAACTGCGTGCTCCTCGACTCACCCAACACGTTCTCAGTCTTATACCCGCGCCGCAGAACGTGCAACAGCCGCGCCAGTCCCTGCAGGTGCGCTGCTGGCCCGCGGGCTGCCGCCGCCGCGCCTCTGAGGCCCTGCAGAGTGCAGGCATGCAACTGCCCAGCCTGCAAGCGCACCTGCAGCCGCATCGCGGCGCCCTGTGGTGCGACCGCCGACAACGCCCCGCTGCCCACTCTCCCCCGCCCCTGCAGACCTTCTAGCAGTAGCATGCCACGCCGGAGACTCAAGGCGGCCATCGCCGCCCTGGCAGCCGCACTCTGCCTCTGCGAGCTTGCGACCCCCGCCGCCGCCCGCAGCCCGGGCGCGGTGAGCGGCAGCCGCATCGACCCCGCTGACCCGCTGCTAGACGGCCTGGAGCTCAGCCTAGAGGGTGTGGCCCACGTCAAGCGCCACCTGCTGCAGCTAAATCCGCCCACCGTCAAGTACACTCCATGCAACGCGGCCAGCGAGCTGACGTGCGGCGGCACCGCGGCAGCCGCAGCTAGCGGAGGTGAGCTGCTTCCCAGCATGGGAACACCTGAGAAACTGCTCCCCTGGGCTGCTGGCTGATGCTGGAGGAAAACGGAAGGGCAGCGGGGGTGGATGCCGGGCAGGCGGGGCCTGAAGCCCGTACCCTAGGGCCATGTGACTCATGCCGCATGTCCGTGCCATCTGCACCTGCCATGCCGCCCTGAGCTGCCCCGTCTCACCCGTCCACCCTGCATACCCCGCCCACCTCAGCCAAGAGCATCTGCTGCAACAAGCTCAACTTTGCGTGCGGCGTGCGCAGCGACAATGGCCAGCCGCGCTGCGCCGTGTGCCCACAAGTGTGCATCTTCACGTGCAACTCGGTGAGGCAGCTGGCATTCTGAGTTGGGTTTGGGGCGTGTGGGCCCTGGTTTGTTTGGGTTGCAGGCACCACACTTGCACCCCATCCTGCCGCCAGCCCTGCCGCTGCTCTGTGGCCGGCCATGCAGCCTGTTACCCCACCCAATGGCTGCGTCTGTGGTCCATCCCCCCCCCCCCCCCCCCATCCTGACCATCCCTGCCTCCACCCGCCCACCTGCCGCAGGGCTTTGTGTGCGGCAAGAAGGACGGCTGCTTCCAGTGCATCAAGCAGGAGTGCAGCGCCACGCTCAAGTGCCCCGCCGGCAAGCTGTGCGACACGCGCACGCCCGGAGGCAGCTGCATCCCCGACCCTTGCACGGCCAAGGGCGCGTGCCCGGCAGCCACACCGGTGTGCAGCGTGAACGCCGCGCTGGCCAAGGTGTGCACCGCCGGTAAGAAGAAGGTGACTGAGCCACTCAAGCTGGCCCCCGTAAAGGCGCTCCGCCGTCTGGCGGCCAACAGCGGAAGCGCACACCACGCATGACCGCCGCTTCGCACCCCCCCCCCCCGCTCCGCCCTAGTTGAGAGGGACGCCTGAGCCGCGTCCGCCTGCTTTGCTGCTGCCCCTTCCTGCCCCGCTCCGCCCTGCGCACCGCAACCACCGCTCTGTGTGCTCCGTGCCCATGCTCGTTTCTTTGCTCCCACCATTGCTTTGAGCCCTACCTTCGTTCACGGATGATACGCGTCCGCCCACTCGCACATCGCATCATCACTCCCCGCCCAAACCGTTCCTCCCCACTTTTCAACATTTCACTTTGGTCTCACCATTCACAATCACTTTGCATAACCACCCCACCTCTCACTCTTACTTTGCCTTCTTGCCCAAAATAAGCAACCCTGCTATTCATGCGTCAGCCACCGCAGCCCTCACCGTCCCCCCTGTGTGCCTCCTCCGTCAAGTCCCCAGGCCACCCCTCTTCACCGCCCCCTCTGTGTGCCTCCTCCGTCAATGCTCAAGGCCTCGGCTGCACAAACCTCAATACGCACGCGCCCACATGAGAAGCTGCCCAGCCGCACCGCGGTACATGGCAGCCTTTGCCTTTTCCCTCCCTCCTCCTTTGTGAACGCCGCACTGCCCGCCCCACGTGCCCCCTGCCTGCTCCTGTGCATGTGCACCTGATGGTGCAAGCTTTTTCCGACAGCTGCAGCGCTGTGCGAACTCATTCTTCATGTGTGACAAACACTGTAACACTCGTTGACTGCGCAAAAGTCGGCATGCAAAACGAGGTAGCAACACAGGCAAGGAGAGGCCTTGGTATACGAGCAGTGGCATGGCTGCGGACGGACAATCACACATGGGTGGTGAGGGAGGGACTGGGTATTAGGAGCGCAAAAGAGTGTACCGCGTGGTGTACAGAGCGTGCGTTTGGGCTGTTAGAGCGGGTGAATGCAAGACGCATCACACCAGTGGGATGGCTCACGAGAGGAGTAGATATTTGATGAAATGGAAGCGCTCGGCTCTGCCCCTGTGCCACCAGCAGCAGAGGATGAATGCGTGAGAAGTTCAACGCCAGCCTGGCGCCTGCCCAGCGCTGCTGCGCCCCACAAGCTCGCTCGCCTGTGCAGCCCACTGCTGCTGCTCAGCTTGCAGCTGGGTGCCTGTGCGGGCGAGCTCGGTCCAGGGCTGGGCGGCGGTGCCAAACGCTTGGGAGGCCATCAGCTGCTGGTGCTGGTGGCAGCGCTGCTGCTGCTGCTGCTGCTGCTGCTGCTGCTGCTGCTGCTGCCACGGCCACTGCTGCTGGGGGGGCTCCGCCTGCCCCTGCTGCCAGCTGTGCCGCAGGTGCTGCTGCTGCTGCTGCTGCTGCTGCTGCTGTTGGCATGCACGGTTGAGCAGCGGGGCAGGCTGGTCGGACGGTGCAGTGGCGACCATGGGTGCCTGGTGGCAGGGCCGGGCAGCATAGCGATTGGCTCAGTATGGCAACCACAAACCTTGGTTTAGCAACCAAAATCGCACCACTAACTCATGCGCAGCAGCCGACGCAGGCACTGAGTACAGCCAGTTGCTGCTTTGTGCTTCACCTGTCGTTGCTTCTCCAGCCGTGCAGGCGCCGACATGCGCACAGGGGCAAACATCTCATCTGAGGCACTGTATCCTTGGCCAACACCTTGCGGCCCCATGGGGAATGGCTGCCCCAGCTGTCCCGCCGGCTGGCTCAGCGGTCGGCCGGCTTGGGACTGCTGCTGCATGGCTGCGGCCGCTGCCCGCTGCCAATGCGCCTGGTCCAAGCGCAGGAGCGCCTGCTGCTCTTGCTCCTGCCGCTGCCGCTCCCATGGCGTGTCAGCAGATGGCACCTGCTGCTGCCGCAGCCACTCCGATGGTGCACCAAGCGGCTGCGCCGGCAGCTGCTGCCGCCGCTGCGCCTGCTGCGGCTGCTCCCACCGCTGCTGCCGCTGCAGCGCATGCAGCTGTGCTTCCATCTCAGCTTCCAATCCCTCAATCAGCCCCTCCAGCTCCTGCTGGCTGTCCGCCTCTGTGCTGTCCTGGTTGCTGCCGCCACACGTGGGGCAGCGAGGCTCCTCGCACACCGCCGCCGGGTGCCTGTGCAGCTGGGTGCCGCGGCCGCGCAGCAGCTGCGACGCCGCCGCCGCCCACTGCGCCTGCTCTGCACGCTGTCGCGCCAGCTGCTGCTGCGCCTGCGCCAGCCGCCGCTTGAGCCACTCCTGCTGCTCGGCCGGCAGCAGCGCCGAGGGAGAGGGCTGTGCTGGAGCCTCAGCCAGCAGCGGCAGCACCTGATTGCCCACATGGGTGCTGGGCCCCGGCTGGGCAGCATGCTGCCATCCATCAGGCTGCGGCCGCAGCTCCAACGGTGGATGGCCAGCGTGCGGCGCTGCCCAGCGTTCTGCCAGCTCCGCCGGTGGGGCAGACAGCGAGCGGGTGTGACAGTCGGCACAGGCGCCGGGCCCGCCCGTCAGCTGCCAGGAGCCGCACAGCTGTGGTGCTGCTGCCGGCTCGCGGTGCAGCTGGCGGCCACGCTGCGGCACGTTCTGGCTGCTGGACGGCGGACCATACAGACCTACTGATTGATGGGCCACCTGTTGGTAGGGCAGAGGGGTTGTGGTGTGCACAGTTAGGGCTGCACGCAAGGCGCACATGTGCACAGGCACGTGGTATCTGCCTACAAGCCGGACACGACAATGCCCCAGGGCATCTTGAATGCGCAGGCCGGTCACCTGCTCAGCATAGCCCGGCCAGCCGCCTCTGCCAGCCATGGCTCGTCACTGCAGCCTGCGTGGGGTAGGCATGGCAGGGGCATGTATCGGTCCGTCCTTGCGGCGCTTCCCGCCGTCGGCGGCGCTTCCCGCAGTGGGCACCCAGGGCATGCCGTGGGGTGTACCGCTGGTGCCGCAGCCCCTGGCGGCTTCATATGCGCGCTTGCCGAGCTGCAGAGCCTCCGGCGCAAGCAGCGCCCGGCCCGGTTCACGAGGGCACCTGCCGGGGCCCTCTGCAGCCACCCACGCGCCGCTCTCTGGTGCCGGAGGTGTTGCTGTGTGGCATGGCAGGAGCTGACCCGCAGCCGGTCACCTGTGCGGCAGTCTCCAACGGGCCGCGGCGAGCTGGAGCCTCCCCTGGCGGTCTTGGGCGCTTTCAGATGTGTACAATGTAATGCTGCAACGCAAGCATCGCAAGTGGCGAAGGTTCCCTGCAAGGCCTGGAGGGCGCTGCGCCGTCGCGCCATTTCGTGACCGAGGCCCTGCACCTCTTCCATGCTCAGGCACATGTGGTATGCATCACCAGCACGGCGAAGCTGGCATGCAGCAAAGCTGCAGTTGCGGCCACCATGCACGGGGCGTCAATGTTGTTCAGTGGCGTGATGGCACTCCCAGGGCGCGTCGATGTTGACCTTGCTGCCGAAACAAAGGCGGTGCTCTTGCTGTGCCTGCCATTGCTGCACAACTTCAGCAGCGCCGAGGCCCACCATACGACAGACACCAGATGACTGGCTGGGCTGCCCCAACACATAGCCTATCACTGCGTGTGTCCCTTGCAAGCTGGAGGCTCGCCTGGCCAGCTATCGCTGTGTGTCTGCAGCACTCTTCAGTGCTGGGCCTGAACTACCAGCGCCACATGCAGTCTGTACTTCGTCACACCAGTATGCATGCACGCCTCGGCAGCTGTCATGGTCACATTCTCGCTTGCTCGATCCAGCAGTGCTAATGTTGGCACGCCGCCGACTAGCCGGGCGCTGCCGGGCTGCGCCCGTCGGCGGCGCCACTCTGGCCTGCGCCGAACGTGCTGTTTCCGCCCGTGCACCGCGCATCAGGCATCCTTCTCCCTCACACGGGACTTTGGTGTGTGCAAGGAGGGAGCTTGAGCTGGGCTGCAAGTCGGGGCCTCACTATGGAAGAGGCAAGTTGACGGCGAACTGCTTTGCAGCGCACCCAGGCGCAATTGCAGCGCGACGGCCCAGCGGGCAGCGCCCCTCGCAACTTGCCGGCCGGAGCTCCCGCCGCTGCCGCGCGTTTCGTGTGTTTGGCTGCGGCAAGGCGCCATGGAGACTCCGCATAGCTCTCGAAAGGCCGTAGCGGCTCGCTGGAGGCCTGCCGCTTTCTGAGCGGGCGCCGCCGCCGCGTTCACGCCCGCCGGTCGCGCCCCCCTTGCACGCAGGAGCCGGATGCCAGCCCAGCAGTGAATGGGACTTCTGCCAGCCCGCCTGCGTCTGGCTCACCTGCAGCTGAGACGTCGGCAGCGGCAGCTGAGCCCGCAGAGGCAGCAGCCGCGACTGACGCGGCAGCATCGGACGCGCCTGCGGCGGCAGCGCCTGCGGCACAGCCGGAGGTTGATGCTGCAGCACAGCCCCCCGCTGCAGACGCAGCGGCAGAGCCTCCGGAGGATGGCGGCGGCGGCCGGCCGGGGCAGCACCTGCTGAAGCATGCAGTGTCGCCAGAGGTCCGGGCAGCAGCGGTGGCCGAGTTTGGGGCAGACACATTTGTGGCGGGTGCAGCCATCTGCAGACTGAGGTGCGTGAGGGCCACGCAAGCTGCTGCTGTTGCCACTGCTGCCTCATGCGATAGGCATGATACTGATGTGGACATGCGCTGTGAATTTGCCATGGACGCTTGGGATGATGAATGCAAATGCTTGCGTAGCACTGCTGGCATGCTCTGGCACGCTCTCTCTTGCATGTGACCTGCAAGCTCTCTGTGCCCTGCATGCCCGGTGCTGCGCAGGCAGCCGCTGCTGCGCGCAATGTTCACCAAGGTGTTTGGAGTGGAGACGACGTCTGGAAACAACGGTGCGTGGGGCTGCACCCACGTGGGTCACAATGTGGTGCTGCACCCTCGTGGTGCCTAACGGCTTGTACCGGCAGCAGGCTGCCATGTACTCTGGCTTTGGAGTGCAGCGCAGCAGCAGGCTGGCAAGGGTGCATGCAAAGCACGCAGTACAACTGGCTGTTGTTCTCTCATGGGTGCTCTCACACGTGAAATGTTTGGTCCCACCGCCGCCGCAGATTGGATGCGGGGCAAGCTGCTGCAAGGTGAGCTAAATAAATGCCAGTCACTGTGGGTCGCTTGCTGAGTCCACCCCGCCGCATGGCATGCTCCTGCAGCCGTGCTGCTGCGCTTCACCCAAGCTGCATGTGCTGCGTGCACATATTGGGTGCCCCTCGAGCCCTTGGAAACGGCCTGAACTGAGAGGCACTTCGCAAGCAGCTGTTGCACACCTGATCAATGTTTCATCCCGCCGTGCACCCCTGCCCTGACTGCAGCTGTAGGCCTGGGCAACCGCTGGCGGCCGCCGCCGGAGCCTTCGGAAGCAGCAGACGGGGCGCAGCGCAAGCAGGAGGAGGGCGGCGGGCGCTCCATGCGCCAGCGGCATGTGCCTGCTCGCTTGCAGCACTCAAGCAGGGAGGAAGAGGATGACGAGGAGGAGGATGAGGAGGCGAGGCTGGTTGCGCGGCGCCGCAAGCGCGGCAGGGCGGCGCCTGCGGCCGCCCCAGCTGCCGACAAGCGGGCGCGGCCGACGCCCACACCCTCGCCGCGGCCAGGCAGCTCGCAGCGGCAGCAGGCGCAGCAGGAGGGTCAGCAGGCACAGCAGGCGCAGCAGCAGCAGCCGCAGCAGGCGCAGCAACAGCAGCAACCGCAGCAGCAGCAGCAGCAGCCTGCAGTGCTGGTGATGCTGCCTGGTGGCCAGGTGCCGGCATGGCCTGCGGAGCAGCTTGCTTGGCAGCAGGTGGCCCAGCAGCAGGCGGCGGCGCAGCTGCAGCAAGAACTGCAGCAGCGAGCTCAGCTGCAGGAGCTGCGGCAGCGGGCGCAGCAGCTGCAGCAGGCGGCGGCGGTGCGGCTGTTGCAGCAGCAGCAGTTTGGGCTGGGCGGCGCAGCTGGCTTTGGCGGCGGCCCGTCGCCCGACCTGCAGCAGCTCCTGATGTTGCAGCAGCTGTCTCAGAGCGGCGGCGGCGGCGGTGCCATGGAGCAAGCAGCCCTGACAGCACTGCATGCATTGGGCCTGATGCCGCCAGGCGCCGGGCTGGGGGCCGGCCTGCAGCCCGGAATGCTGGGGCCGCTGCCATCAGCCGGCCCGCTGCTGGGGCCAGGTGCCCTGGGCGGCCCTTGGCCTGTGGGGCTGGGCCCAGGGTTTGACGAGCAGCAGGCGGCCGTAGCAGCGGCCGCGCTGGCCGCAGCGCAGCAGCGCCAGCGCCAGCAGGACGGGCAGCTGTGGCAGCAGCAGCTGGAGCAGCAGCAGCAGCGCCAGCAGGCACAACAGGCACTGCAGGCGCAGCAGCAGCAGGCGCAGCAGCAGCAAGCCGCCGCTGGGTTGGCGGGCCTGGCAGCCGCCGCAGGCGGCCCGCAGGCTGGCACGGGCCCCGTTGCCGCCGCTCCTGTGAAGTCGGTGGCGGCTGTGCCATCCACAGCACCCAGCCCCTTTGCTGACCAGGCGGCAGTGCCTCTGTCCTCCTCCTGGACAGCCCACTTGCAGCAGCAGCAGCAGCAGCAGGAGCGTGAGCCTCCGGCGGGTGAGCAGCGGCCGCCGTCGGCGCCGCCGCCTGCGGCCCAGCAGCAGCAGCAGCAGCAGCAGCAGGCGGGCCAGGTGCAGCTGGCGGCGCAGCAGGCCGGCGGGCTGTCAGGCATGGCGGCAGCCAGTGCCGCGCTGCGGGAGGGCAGCCTGATGGCTGACCTAAAGGCGCTGGAGGCTATGGGTTGGAGCGCCTCGCTGGCCAGCCTGCCCACGCTCAGCGCCGACTTGCACGCTTTGTTCCATGCGTGGCAGGACGGCCGTGTGTCCATGTCGCTCGCCCCTGATGTCAAGCCTGCGCCCTGAGCCAGCCGTAGGCCCCCAGCTTGAGCTCTCTGCCATTTTAAAGCGTTTTTGCAATGCCCACGCCATGCCCTTGCCCTCTCGCCGTCCCCACGCTGTTAGCCCAATTGTGACCAAGTTTTCGGCGGGGATCTGTACCTAGTGTTCCCATGCAACACATGCCCGCCCGCCTGCCTCCCTCCCACCCTGAAATTAGTTGTTATGATGCCATTCGCCTTGCCGCGGTTAACGCAAGCATGCCCACCAGGGCAGCCCCAGCCCAACTCCTTGCAGCACAGCCGGGCTGCACAAGTCCTTGCACAGTTGGCGCAGCAGTCTGATCAGTTACAGTGCGTGAGCCGCGGTCCATAACAGCAATGCGCTTGCAGCGGGAGGGTCTGGGGGTCGATCTCACAATGGTAGAGGAAATGGCAGAAAAGCTGTGACAGGCTGCGTGGAGCAAGGTGAAGGTGACGTGGGGGAGGAGAGAGGGGTGGGGTGTGCAGAGGGGGTGGAAACGGGGCGGCATGTTGCGGTGCCATTGTGGTGCAGTGTGGTGGCACGTGGCGCGTGATGTGAGGCGGTGAGGAGTCGTGAAAATGGGTGGGTGGGTGCATTTGGGGCGGTGAGCGGCGCTTGGCGAGTCGTGAAAATGGGCGCAGGTGGGGCGGTGGGTGGCGGCTGGTGGGGAGCTTTGGACAGGAGGTGGGCAGAGAGTGGCGTGGCTAATAAGCCTTCTGTGGCTGGTGAGGTGTGGCTGGGGTGATCCCGCTGATGGGGCGGGTTGGGGTGAGGGCGAGTCCAAGTGGAGAGGCGACGAGGGTGGCTTGGGGAGGCAAGGTGAGGGCGCGCATGGGGCGGTGCTTATTATTTGGTGGCACGCTGCCAGCAGTGCTGGCCGTCAAGAGGGCCAATGGCAAAATGGGGGCCAGGCCAGGCAGCGCAGAAAAGCAGTGGGTATTCCAGTCGCGAGGTAAGAGAGTCAGTGCGGTAGTCAATCAAAAGGCAAGCAGGTATGCTTGAAATGCTGCTGCGCAGCAGCGGGTGACTGGTGACGCTGAATGAAGGGCAGAGGGCGGCTGCAGAACTTGGTTAGCCCTCACGGGCGGGAGGCAGGCAGCAGCAGATAGTGACGAAAATCGCAGGCTGGAACAAGGGGAATCACAGGATGTGTGGGGAATCACAGGGTACAAGGTTGAACCACGGGCAAATCGGCCTGAGGAGAGCACACTAACTGGGTGGTGTGTTGACACAAGGGGCTGGTGAGGGGGAGCACGAGCTCAGTGATTGCAGCAGGAAAGGGAACACTGACAAGGCCACCGGATGGGCGGCGCGCTAACCAAAGGCACGAATGATGCCAGGCTGGGGCAGCAAGGGTGCTGCGTGTGTTGGGTGGTGGCGTGCATCGCAATCAGAGCATCGCGGTAAGGTGGGGGCAGTGCAGTGGACTCACAGCATCCAGCTGACCGCAGGGGAGGGCGGGCAGGGCATGGGGGCTGCTGCGAACAGCTCCTCTGGCCACTCCCACAGCGGGGACTGCTGCCCTGCCTCAGAAGGCTGGGGTAGCTGCCCTGCCTGGCCCTGGCTTGCACCGCCGGGCGGGCAGCACGCGTCAGGGAGTGGAGACGGCGCCTGGGGTGGTGCGGCTGGCGCCGCTGCTGGCGCCGGCGGCAGCTGCATGGCTGCAAAGGCCAGCGCTGCCCGCTGCTCGCCCTCTCGCACGCCTGCCTCGAAGAGCTGCTGCCACGCAGCAGCACTGTCTGCCCAGCCGTCTGGCGGCTGGGCATGCTGCGGTGGCGGGCTGGATGCCTGCAGGCGCACCAGAGCGCCGCCACCGACGGGGCCGCCGCAGGCGGGGCCGCTGCACAGCCCCGGAGGCATGCACCAGCCGCAGGCGCCGTTTGGGGCGGCGCCGGGCGCAGTGGTGCCAGCAGCGCAGCACGTGCCGGTGCCAGTTGCGCAGGCGAGCGCTTCAGCCACCAGGTCTGGGTCAGGTAGGTCCAGGCTGGGAGGGTTCAGCACCTCGACCAGAGCCTGGATCTCGTGCCGGTCAAAGCACGGTAGGCAGGGGCTGGCGCTGCGGCCGTGGCCGCCACTGATGCCGCTGTTGATGCAGTATGCCTGCCACTGCAGCTCGGCCTGCTGCGTCTGATGCGGCTGCTCGGTGCACTGCAGCTGCAGGTGCTGCGACGGCCAGCAGACGGGCTTGGGCGGCGGCGGCAGCAGCTCTGCGTGCTGCAGCTGCAGGGGCTGCTGAGGCTGCGCCCACATTGGCCGGCCCGCCTGCTGCTGAGGCAGGCTCGCTGAACCCTGCCAGGGCTGCACCAGCAGTGCTGCCTGTGCTGTGTGCTGCGCTGCCCCGGGCTGCAGCGGCTGGGCCCAGGTGGCTGAGGGCTGCTGCCAGCTGCAAGGAGGCGCAGTCTGAGGCCAGGCGCCAGTGGCGGCAGCGCCAGCCGCTGCCAGCCGCACTGGCGGCCAGGACGCGGCGTGCTGCTGCTGCAGCGGCTGCTGGCCTGCTGAGCTGTGCATGGGGGTTGCCACTGCGGCGGCGGCGGCGGCGCTGGAGGCCGCGGCGGCAGCTGGTGCAGGCTGGGCTGTGCCGCAGGGGCGGAGCAGCCTGCCAGCTGGCGTTAGTGGGGCTACCGGCTCCCAAAGCTCCTGCTTCTCTGCCAATGCTGCCGCCAGGTGGGACCGAGCTGCCTGCAGCGAAGGGCCTGTGGGTGCCGGGTGCTGCAGCAGCTGGGCCGGACCGGCGGACGGCAGGCTGACCGCCGCACATGCAGAGTGCCCGCTGCTGCTGGTGGCCGGAAGCGAGGGAGTGGCATCCCCCTTGCCCTGGCTGCTCAGCATCGCGCTCGCCTGCTGCTGCTTGTGTCGTTTGGCTGCCTGGCCTGGGTTCTGCGCCGCAGCCGCCTGCTCGGCAGCTGCCTGCTCCTGCTGCCGCCGCTGCTGCCGCTGGTACTGTTCGCTCTGCTGCACCTCCACCGCCACGGGCGCTGCAGCTGGAGCAGCAGGCTGCTGCTGGGCGCTGGGCGCTGCCGCCGCAGCCGCGGCGGCAGGGCTGGCGCCGGAGAGCCCAGCACTGGCACTGCCTTGCGGGCGGCCAGCTGGGAGGGGCAGGGCTGCCGGCGCTGGCTGCCCCAGGATGCCGCCGGTGAGCTGCGCCAGGCGGCGCATGCGGCGCTCCTGGTGCCGCAGCAGGCTATCCCGGCAGCTCCTCTGGGTTCCCCAGAACACCGTCAGGGCATGGAAGCGGCCACACTGCGTGCGCAGAGGGTGAGGAAGGTGAGGAAGGTGAGGAGGGTGAGGGGGTGAGAAGAACACCGGCGTTGGCGTTGGGGCGGCCACTTTTGTGAGGCGCTGGAGTTGGAGGTGGGAGCTCCCCAGTTCAGGAATATTCCACCGGCTGCCCACACGTGTGGACATGGGCACGTGCACATGTGGCCACAGCCTGCTGCAGCTGCAGGGGAGGTGTCTTCCCCCCCAAGCCAGCCAGCACTGCGCCACCACTTTTTGTACGGCAGGGCCCCCGCGCCCCAGCGGCCACACCTGCTGGCACCAGCGGACGGTCTTGCCGTCAATTACCAGCTCGTGCGCGCTTCCGTGCGTGCGGCAGATGCGATCTGCGCGCGGCGGGTGTGTGGGAGGGCACGGAATCTTGGTGAGGGGCGCCTGGAGGTGGCGGCAAGTGAAGTGGGCAGCCTCACAAATGCAGGTGGGTCACACGCACTGCGCATGCACGGTATCGTTCCCCCGCCCATCCTTTCTTCCTGTACGGCGGCCTCGCCGCTAAGGGACTACTCACATTTCTGCAGTGGGGATGCAGGGTGGCAGAGCAAGGCGCAAGTGAGTGGGTGCGGCTGTGTGTGTGCACCAACCCAAGGTGGCTGGGGAATGAGGCACAACAACAGATACTGCAGTACTGTATCCCCCCCAAATGCCGGTGGCAGGGGCTGCCCAGAAGCTGCGCGCTCCGTGCGGGGTCTGCCCCACCAGCCCCACCAGCCACTCCGCCCCCCTTCACCTTGTGGTAGCCGGGTTTCAGGGGCTCCCTGCATCCCTCCACTCGGCAGGTGGCAGGCTGGGGCTGCGGCAGCGCCCGGCGGTGCGGTTGCCGCCCTCCTGCTGGCTCCCCCTGGCTGCGGAGCTGCGAGGGTGTCCCCCGCGCCGCTGCCTTGCGCTTTCTGCTGCCATGCGCCATGCCTGCATTCACAGGGTGGCCGGCAGTGCATTGAGAAACCCAAGAGATGGAGCAGGTGGGAGCTTTTTGCCTATGGGTGCAGGCCACCCACCGACCGGTGGGGCAGTCCCGCCGCCCGGTGGCAAACTCTGGCGCCGCTGGGGCCGCCAGCGCCCCCCTGACACTGCGTTGCGGTCGTCTGAGTGCGTTGGGAGGGACGGTGATGGCTAAACCGGCCTGGGTGGCACGTGCTAACAGTGTAGTCCTGCTATGGTAGCTGCAGCTAAGCCGCGCTTGCACGGGCCCAGAGGCCGAACTCCCGAGCAGGAAAGCCGCGAACCCGCGGGGGGATGGCGGGCATTCAGGGCAGGGGGCGGCCCCCATGCACGGGCTTGCCCCCTCCCATGCGGGCAGATCGCGGGCCCGCTCCTTGAGTGTCTTGCATTGCCATCGCTTTCAAGTGCACAGTTGATTGAATCGAACCGAACATGTCGGCCGACCCAACGCGAGAGAGCGGGGTTCCCACTGCGCGGAAGCTGGGGCGCATGCGTCAACCGATGGCTGCCAACAATCGAGCCAGGCATACCACTCCTCCTGGTTGCTCCAGCATGTTGAGCCTACAACAGGCAGCGGCAGGCTTACAGGGCGTAATCAGACATTCAAACCAGCTCTGCACACGCGGCCTGGCGCTGCTACAGCCGCCGCCGGGGCGCAGCACCACACGTGCACGCCGCCCGGCCGCCACGGTATTCAAAGCACCACGTTCACTTGAAACGCATCCAGCAGGTTCTGAGCCTGCTTGCGCACCAGCACCTGCAGCAAAGCGAGGGGCAGGCAGGAAAAGGCGTAAGGCAGTGCGTCCCGCTCCCGCACGCATGCCTAACAAGATTCAAGCACTGCGCCCCTTGGCCAAAACACCCCTTGGCGCAGGCGCGGGCGCTGTCCTCGCCCTGTCTCTCCAGCAGCCACGCCACAGCTCCGCCCTTGCATACACGGCTGCATAAGCAGCACCGCAATTGTGTGCCTGTTCACCGCCGCCAACGTGCCTGATTGGTCGCAGACTGCCCGTGTGCCAGCGCAGCCAGCGCCTGCTGCACCCGGTACTTCACAATAAACTCCTGCAGGACGTTAGCGCACATTGCATGTGAGCAGCGGGAGCAACATACACCAACTGCAGGCGGGATGCAGCTCTGCAGCGCAAGCGGCTGGCCCAGGAGGCGCAGCTGGGGACCACCCAGAGCGCTGCACAGGGCGGCGTGCTAGCAAGCATGCGGCGCGCTGGCACACGCCAGCACTTGCCAGAACAGGAGGCGGATGGCACCCCTCCAACAGGCAGCTGGCCCTACCTTGGGCCGCGGATGGTGCTCATACATGGCCCGAAGCATCTGCAGCAGGCTCAGCGCAGCTGTCGCATTCGGCCGCCGGAGCAGCTCCACAACACGAGGGGCCAACCCATTCTGTGGGGCGGGCCGAGAGCGCACATGGAAACGGGTGGTTTCCTTACACACGCCCTGGTGCGTTTGGCAGGAATTAGCAGCCAAATGGTATCCGTGCAGTTGGCAGCAAAAGGCAGGCGTGGTAGGCGGGCTGCCCGTGCGCAGGCAGCGTGCCATAGACGCAGGGCGGCATCGTATGGCTCCGCGCTGCGCTTCCCAGCCCTCGCACGCACGCGCAGCCTAGCTGAAGCCAGCCCAGCTGCCCCGCCTTTGTGAGCATTGCAAAGCCCAGCTCACCTGGGCCAGCTCTACCGCAAGCCGAGGCGAGCGCTGCAGCAGGCGCAGCAACGGCGCCAGCAGCGACTGCAGCTGCTCGCCGTCACCTGCAAGGGGCAGGCATGCTGTCCAGCGCTATTGAACAGTGCAACCACGCCAGCGTGCGGCCCGCCTGCAGCACATCATACTGAGTTGGCGGCGGTGCACATGCCACCCTGCCAGATGTGCAGGCGGGGCCTTCATGTAGCGGCGGCAGCACCAGCAACAGGGGTGGCCGCAGCAGAACAGCAGCGGCGGGAGGAGCAGGATGCCATCTGCACCCACCTGCCGCGGCCGAGGCGGCGGTGGCCCCTGCAGGCAGCAGGGTGACCAGCCGCGCCAATGCCTCCGGCTCTGCAAGCTGCGCTTCCACCCTCGGCGGCTCCTGCACAGCCGTGGGCGTTGGACGACATGTGTATGCGGCGCAGTCTGGCGACAGCCTGGGCACACCATTGCCGCACAGCATTTGCAATGGCTGCTGTCCCTGCTCACTCCAGTTGGTTTGCAGCCCTGAACTCGAGTCCAACCATGCTGAATGCAAGCCCGGCCAGCGCACCTGCTCCAGCCAGGCCGCCAGTGGCCAAGCATAGCCACCTGAGACGCCTCTTGCTTCACAATCAAAACCCACACACCAGCACATCTGTACCAACTCAAACAGCGCACCTGCTCCAGCCAGGCAGCCAGTGCATCAAGCACAGCAACTTGGTGCGCCTCCTCTTTCAGCAGCGTCAGCAGTGCCTCAAAGCCGCCCGCCGCCCAGAGGTCCTGGCGGCAGCGCGCGCCGCCGTGCGCTGCGGGGCAGGGGCAGGCGCAATGCAACCGCACGATGTAGGGCGGTCGATGTGGGGTGCAGCGGTGGCCGCATAAGCCTGCGGCTACTTGGGACATCAGGCAAGCAACAGCCTGCGCAGCTGCTCATAAGTATTAGTTCAAAGCAACCCTGCTCCCCGCCACTCAGCAACACGCACCAAAGGCGCACAGCAGCGACACCGCCAAACCGCGGCTGGCGGCCCACGCTGCCGCTGCTGCTTCAGCGCCCTGTTGTGTGGTAGCCGCCTGCGCTTGCACAGGCGGCGGGGCCTGCTGCAGCGCCACGGCTACGAGTGGCCCAGCTGCCTTCTGCTCTGCAGCCTGCTCTTGCCGCGAGCGGCTCAGCTGGCATAAGCTGTGCAGGGCGCCGAGTGCATCCGCCTGCAGGCGACGGCAGACCGCAGGGAAGGGTGGGATGTACGGTTCATGTGCCCACAACTGGTGGTCGGCTCGCACAGGCGTGCAGAGCGCCACAGCTGTGCCGCACGTCAGCACGCCAGCAGCCACGAGCAATGCCTGTCCACTACCCATCTGCAGATCTCCGCCCCCGACTTGCACATTCGCCGTCCTCCCACCAGCAACCCGAGAGCAGCGCCGTGTGACCAGCACCCACCTGCAGCTCTGCGCCGCCCTGCCGCCGCAGCTGCGCCACTACATACGGCACCGCCCCCGCCTCCTCCAGGGCTTGAAGCACCGACTGCTCGCTGGCCAGCTGACGCACCCAGCGCAGCACGCGCCGCTGCGGCAGGCAAGGGAGGGTGCGTGCAACAGAGCATCTTGGCATGCTGAGCAAGGTAGGTAGGCTCCACATGCCTGTACACAGCGGAGCGTGCACAACATTGCAGACAGCAGCACTCCGCACACCCAGTTGTCCAGTGGGCATGCTCGGCTACATCCGCACAGCCAGATCGGCACGATGCCAGACCAAGGCTGCACATGCTAACTGGTGCACCTGCTGCTCGGGCGCCATGTGCGGCGCCAGGCCCATCATCCCTGTGAGCACCTCCCGCTGGCACAGCCGCGCCTTGACAGACGCATCGCCGTGCGCCATGGCTGCAGGGCGAAGGACCATGTAGCAGCAAGCCGGCATAGGTTAAGACAGCAGCCGCGCTGCATCGTGAAGGGGGTGGCCCACGGTGACAGCCGCGCACCGGTGAGTGGCTGCAGGGCGAGGAGGTACATGTGCGGCAAGCAGAACTCCCCATCAGTTGGTAATTGCAGTTGGCAGGCCCAGCTGTGCAGCTCCCAGGCACAGGCATGTGCGTTCCTCCCAGCCCCCACCTGCCAGCAGGTTTATCACGCCATCCAGAAGCTGCGTGAGCCGCCGCGCCGTCTCCAATTGATGCGCCACGGCAGGCCCTGCCGCGCCTGCTGCACTGCCCACGGGAGGGGCCATCGGCGACATGGCTCGCTCGGGTGATGCTGTGCCGCCGCTGGTGCCGCCGCTGCCCACGGCTGGACGGGCGCTGCGCATGCGGGCCAGCCTGCAGAGCATATGACATCAAGGTGAGCTGCAGGTGACAAGGAGTGGCTGAGAAGACGCCTGCCGTGACCAATGGTTGAGCTAAGGCTCGTCGCAACGAGTGGCTGACCAGTGGCATGCAGCAATGGGTGGTCAATCAGGCCGGCACGAGCACTTGTTGATTTGTGGTCCGCAGCGATGAGTGGCTGAGCAGGGCACAGCAATGAGTGGCTGGTCACACAAGGACACATGAAAACGAGTGGTCAGCAGCGATGTGAGCAGTCGACGAGCAAAAGTAAGCTGTAACAGCTGCGATTACTGCTCAAGCACAGGTGAACAACAGTAGGAGGCTGAGCGGAGAGCAGACAAGAGCAGACGAGCAGGTGTGGCTGACTGGCAGCAACCCAGCCACACAGTGATGAGTGGCTGGGCAGTGGGGAAGAAAGTGGTTTAACGGATAGACTTAAAAGAATACGGCCAGGATCTGTGACTCGCCAGTCACCAGGACCGCTTTGCCAACTCCTGGTATCCCAGGGGCAGGTCATGCGGGTACATGCCTCGCCTGCCACACACTGCCCCTCCCCCCCCCACTCAGCAGCTGCCCCCCTACAACGAAGGCAGCTGGGCAGCGAACCACACACAAGGCCCGGCTCTCCCAAAAGCTCCCAAAATCCCCTACACTACGCCCCAGACTCGCCTGCTGGGGCTGCCAGGCAGCGCCCGCCCCAGCCACCGCTGGGCCCGGGTGGGGCTGCTGCCGCCGCTGCCGCCCCGCTTGGGGCTGCTGTAGCCTGCCGCGCCGCCGCCGCTGCTGTAGCCACCCAACCCAGCGTCCTCCTCGCCGCCGCCGGCTGCACGAGACAGCGCCAGGCTGGCCGCCGCAGCTGCAAGCGCGTCGTCGCTGAGCAGCGCCATTTCGGCCTCGGTCTGGCACAGTGGGCGGGCGGCAACGTGGCTAGGTGGCGTTCAGGTACCAGTTCACTTGCGAGGCTGCAGTGCGATGTTAGCGGGGTGATGCTGCAGCATGCGAGTCACTTGACGCAAGCCAACTCAGTTGTGTTGTCACCTGAGGCACGCTGGGCACCCGCACATGGCGCGGCTGGCCGCCGCCCTCCCCGCCCGTCCGCCCGCGCCGCGCCGCCTCTGCTTCTGCCTCTGCCGCTGCCGCGGCTGCCGCCGCCTGGGCTTGCAGCAGGCGGGGCAGCAGGCGCACGAGGCGCAGCGGCAGGTTGTGGTGTGCTTGCAGCCGCATGAGCTGGTTCAGGCTGCGGCGGGCGGGTCAGAGATGGAGTGAGGGCAATGTTTTGAGCAGAGTGACTCGGGACGGGTGATGTAAATGGATGCAGCCACCTCATTCCAGTGCATCCGGAGCCATCACAACCAAGCTATGCGCACAGTGAGGCCACTGCACTGTAAGCCCAGCCCCACTGGCCCACTCCCACCGCAGCACACCTGATGGGCCAGCTGTAGTGCTGGGCAGCCGCGTGGCGCAGCAGCAGCCAGAAGCAGTTGACCGCGATGCCGGCCAGCTCCAGCTGCTGCGGGTGCTGCTGCTGCTCGTCAATCATGTCTCTGCGGGCAGGGTGCGGGCAGGGTGTGGGCAGGGTGTGGGCAGGGTGTGGGACAGAGCATGTCCTTGCAGCAAAGCATGTGTGGGCAGGGTGTGAGTACAGAGCATGTCCACACATGGCTTCTCTGGCGCAGCGGGAGGAGGGGAGGACCGCCAGCAGCAGCAGCAGGGAGCTGGCGAACCCAAACAGGCAGCAACAACAAGCAGTGCAGCGAGTGCCAGGCGAGCACGTCCCTGTGCAAAGAGGGACACCAGTCACCAACCTAAGGGCACGCCCTGGCAGGCGATGAGCTGGGCAGCAGACCAACTACAAAGGCATATCAACTAAGCACCGACCTGAGGAAGGGCACGCCCTGGCAGGCGATGAGCTGCGCAGCGGACCAGGGCCCGGCCCGGCACAGCAGCTCGGCAAAGGCGGCGGCCTGCCAGGGAACGGGACCGAGCACAAGGTGAGGTGTGGTGAGCACCCTCTGCAACCTATCAAGGCCCTGAATGGCGGGCAGCAAAGACAGTAGCGGCTATGCGTAGCCTGGGGTCAGTCAGCCCACAGCCCCACCCGGCCCTCGGCCCTGCCCACCTGCAGTCGGATGTCCAGCGGCGTGGAGGGCAGCGCAAAGCGCAGCACAGCGGGGCAGAAGCCCAGCTGGCAGCAGGCGCGCAGCGCGGCGTGGTCCTGGCTGCACAGCACGCGCAGCAGGTCCAGGGCAGCGCCCAGCACCTGGTGGGAGCAGAAGGGAGCTCCCAGGTCAATTGCGTTCACATGTGGGCTGTTCAACACAGCTTGCGTGGGATGTTCAACACAGCTTGCTAAAACCAACCGCGAATGGCGTCGCAGCAGCAGTGGATGTCAGCTGTCAAAGTAAGTAGTTGGTGCGGCAACGCTTGCTTACCCGATCGCTGGGATTATCCAGCAGCTCCCGCAGCGCCGAGGCGCCGTCTGCTGCCAGAAACGCGGCACGCAGCTGCGCGGCAGGACGGAGCAGGGTGCTGAGCGTGGGCAGGATGTGCCATGCATCCAAGCGGCCGCAAGCGAGCGACAGCCCGTAGCGATTCGCACCGCCAAGCTCCCAGTGGCCCCCAAAGGGGTGGCAAACAACAAACAAGGCAGCAAGCAAGAGCGTCCGAAGCAAGGCCGCAAGCAAAAGTATCGACCTGCGCGTCTCGTGCCAGCGGCCCCAGCAGCGCCCGCGCCGAGGCTGCCGCCGCAGCTTCCGCCACAAAGCTGCGCTCGCCGGGAGTGCTGCTCATGATGCGCATGCCCGCCACCTGTCGCCGCACCTGCACAGGAACAATGCAATTGCAACGATGAAGATTGAACGATTTGTTTGATTGAACGACTTTTGACGGAAATCAACCCGCCACCTGGCGCAGCACCTCCACACAGCGTGCAGCAGGGTGCGCCATCAGCAGCACAAGCGACGCTCAGCAGCAGAGTACGTGCTAGGTCAATCAAAGTGGACTCCAGCTGACTCGTCAACTCACCTCTGCAGCCTCGTGCCGGCTCTGTGCCGAGGCACTGCATCCTCAGCAGCCGCTCGCGTCTAAATATAATTAGCACCAAAGGGAAGTCAACTCACCTCTGCAGCCTCGTGCCGGCTCTGCGCCGAGGCTTCCACCGCTGCCGCATCCTCTGCAACTGTAGCCAGGCCCGGCGGCTTGCTAATGCCGCCACCCAGCGCACCCAACGGGGCCGCCACAGCCGCCGCTGCCGCCTGCTGCTCCAGCTGCTGCAGCAGCAGGAGGCCACATGGGTCGTCCGCTGGCAGCAGCTCTTCTCCTTCACCTTCCTGTTCCTCTGCCGGTCCAAATCCAGCTGCTCCTGCTGCTGCCGCGTGCTGCCCCTCAATCAATGTGCCCGCCCGCGGCGGCCCAGCCGCCGCCCCGCTCCACAGCCGCCGGTGCCGCACTCCTTCGGCGCCTGCGCCTTCCTCTAATCCAGGCACGCCTAGCTGCTGCGGTTGCGGCTGCTGCTGCTGCTGCTGCTGCTGCTGCTGCTGCCAGTCGATGGGAGGCGCAGGCGCCTGTGCCGCTGCCCCAGGCCCCGCCGCGGCAGCAACAGAGAATGTGCTGCGCTTGGCAGAGGCCTGGGGGCTGCCGGCCGCCACGCTGCTGCCGGCATGCAGTGCGGCAATGCCAGCCGCCAGCCCGCCGTGCACCGGCGGCAGCGGTGCTGGCCCTGCCTTGGCTGCTGCTGCTGCTTCTAGTGCGGTAAGAGAGTCGGTGCTGGCTGCTGCGCTGGAGACGGCGCTTGCCTCGCTGTCTGCTGTGCTGGCCAGGATGCGCTCAACCACTGTGGACACCTTGGTGTAGCCCTCTGCATGTTGAGTGCAAGGTGGCGGAAATGCAGTGAGCCCAGCACATGGGTGAGAAGCGAGGTTTCTAAGTGGCCACGTGGTGTTCGCCAGGTGTCCCCCCCTCTCAATTCCGCTCCCACACACCTGTGCCTCCCTTCCCCTTCAATCCCTTGAATCCCAACAAGGCAGCAGCCCCACCTGCCAGCGGGCCGCCTCCAGCTTGGCGTGCCTTCAGCCCCCGCGTTCGGCTCCAGCTGCTCTTGAGCGTGCGGCGGTTATAGGTGATCCATGAGTGCTGCAGCAGCTCGCGTGCACTGGGCCTTGCTGCCGGGTCCTGCATAACAGGATTGAGTTCCACATGAAGCATATTCCGCCAAGTCAACTTCCTGCAAAGTCAACCCCTCCAAACTCAACCCCTCGAAGTCAACCCATGCAAACTCAAGCCACAAAAGCCATCCATCCCAAACTCAACCCCTCGAAACTCAACCCGTCCAAACTCAACCCCGCAAACTCAACTCCTGCAAAGTCAACCCTCCTAAACTCAACCCTGCAAACTCAACCCCGCAAAGTCAATCCCTCAAAAGTCAACCCCTTGTAAACTCAACCCTCGCAAAGTCAACCCCACACAAACCCAACCCCTCAACCCCATGCAAAATAAATCCCCCAAAATGCCCAGACACAACAGCCCCAACCACCAACCATCCCGCACCTTTTGGAAGCACTTCAGCAGAAAATCACGCATGCCGCTGGACACATCGGCCGGCAGGGGCGGGTGGGGGTCCTGCAGAGCAGCCAGGGGTTAGCATGCGCTCTAGCGATTGCATGGTTTGGTACAGACGGGCTGCGTGGTGGAGCAGCACAGCAGCTCAGCAATTGTGCGGCAAACGGAATGTGCTCCCCAAAACATACCTGCACGATATTGTAGAGCGCCGACAGCGGCTGCAGGTCGTAGTACGGCGGAGAGCCTGCGGCAGCAGTACCAGCAAGATAAAGGCTAAGACACTCACACAAAACCATGGTGCACAGCAGGCATGTGCAAGGCACAATAGCAGACACCCCACGCAACAGCCCGATGGCACACTGCAACAGAGGGTACCCCAAAGCAGCCCAAATGCACCCACCTGTGAGCAGCTCGATGGCGAGGCAGCCCACCGACCAAATGTCGCTGGCCGTGGTCACGCTCTTCAGCTCCACCACCTAAGAGCAGGCAGGGGCATTTCAAATGTGCAGTGAGGGATGCCCACTGCCACAGACAACCCCCAGCACATGCCTTGCAACACCCCACAACTGGCTGCATTCTCTATGTGCCATGCATAGGTTGCACGGCCCTCATGCAGGTGGTCCGCCATCAATGCCTGATACGGCTCAACATCAAAGCGCGACACAAACCCCATTGGCATTCCACAGTCATTCACACCTCTGGCGCCATCCAGTAAGGGGTGCCCACGGGCGCTGCCTCCTGGCCCTGCTGCGCATCCGCCTCCAGCTCCACCAGCTAAGACATTGGAGGGAGGCAGGCGGGCAGAGGTCAGGATGCAAGAAGGGCGTTGTAGCAAAGGTGGGGAAGGAGGCAATCAGGCTCATGAGGCAGCAACGACGGGAGGGGCTGCCAGCCAACCAGATGATGCAGCAGAGAGGGCGGAGGCAGGCAGGCAGGCCAGACTAGGGCGGCAGGAAGGGCCAACCCACCTTTGCCGCCACCCCAAAGTCGGCCAGCTTGACCAGCCCTTCCTTGGTGGTCAGGATGTTTGCGCCCTGGAGCAACAAGGGTGCAAGTGGCCCAGCGGTCTGCATGTTTACGGCCTGCTTACAACACAGTGTGCAGGCCAAACTATGACTGGGCAGCACAGCACAGCACAACACAGCACAGCGCAGCGCAGCAGCCAGCCCAGCCACCGCCCTCCAGCAGCAGCAGCAGCCCTGAGCAACTCCACACCTTGATGTCTCGGTGCACCACGCCTTGATCGTGCAGGTAAGCCAGGCCCTGCGGCAATGCAAAGGGTGGAGGCGCACAGGCTCAGCCGCAATGCAAGCCTCAGCCGCAGTGCACGGTCGAAGCTCAACCTCACATTTTGGCGCATTGAATGCGCAACTTGTGTGGCCTGACGCTCTAACACTAGTGAGCAGCGGGTGTGTTTCCACTCACCTGCAGCACTTGTTGGATGTAGACGGCGACCAGGGACTCCGGGAAGGGCCCAAACTTGCTGGCCTTGATCACAGAGCTGCATGGAAGCAAGAAGAAGAGGGACAGTGCAAATAGGCTGACCGGGGGAGTCAAGAAAGGGCCCAAACTTGCGGGGATCACAGAGCTGCGCACATGCAGAGGCAAGGGAGGTGCGGACCAAGGCGCAGTGCAAGTTGGCGGCGGCAAACTACAACAGAAAGCCCACCTGAGGGCCCTGTTCTCCATGCGGTGTACCCCAGGACGGCAACAGCAGCCGCCGCAGAACAACGCATAGACACTAGAAGCGCACCTGAGCGCCCCGTTCTCCATGTACTCCAGGATGATGTACAGGTGGCTCTTGCTCTTGAAGCTGCCCACATACCTGCAACACACAGAAACAAGGAGAGTGGCACATGAGAGACCCGAGCGTACTCACCGAAGCAGAGCATGAGGTGCCCCTGTTGCCCGCCACCCTGAGAGCGGTGGGTGCACCGTTGATTCCCGGCAGCAGCCCTCACTTGACGGCGTGGCGAGGGGGCTCAAAGCCCGCCCGCCCAGGGACCAAGACCTGCTGCTGCCAATCCATGCTTGCCAATCCAGCCACTTACTTGACGATGTTGCGGTGGTTCAGGTTCTTCAGCAGCTCCACCTCATTCATGATGCCCTGCAGTTGAACAGTTGAACGCTTCGGCTCAGCACCACAAACCGCCAAGACAGCTGGTGGAGAGCACTGGCACGCAGCAGCCGGGCAGCGGTGTCTGCACAGCGGCTAGCCGCTGCGCAGCCTGTGACAGGGGTGGTTGTGCCACCCCTGCCTACGAACGGTGCACGGCACACAACGGCAGCCTTCCTGCACCGAATTGTTACATGAACACCAGAACGGCCCGGCACACCTGCAGGCTCTCTCCGGGGATCTTCTCCAGGCTGAGCTGCTTGATGGCCACGTGCTCTCCTGTGCGCGTGTCCAGCCCCAGGTACACCTGCGCCCAGCACCCACAAAGCATCCAGTGTTGGCAAAGCACCCACAGCGCAGCCAGCAATGCTGGTCCTGGCAGAAGGAGTGTGGACAGATGTCAGAAGGGAACGGATGCCGAAAAGAGACAGCTGCTGTGCCTCCCTGGCCCCCAACGGCAGAGCAGCCAAGCGCGGACATTTGGAAGCGCTGCCGCCATGCAGCAGCTCATGGTGCATATAAGCGTGCAGCACCCAACTCGACTTTTGTGAAGAGCAGCCAATCGACAGCCAGAGCAGCCTAAACGCAAAGGATTGCGCACCTGGCCAAAGGCGCCGCGCCCCAGCTCCTCCCCTAGCCTGCAGCATGCACAGAGGCACACATTCACATGCCCATGTCCATTGCAGCTACGGCACGCCGCATCAAGGGAGGGCGTTTGTGAACAGGCAGGCGGGGACGAGAGGCAGAGGGTGGTCGGCGAGCGGCAGGCGGCAGCCGCCGCCGCTCCGCCCCCTCCGCTGCAAGGCTGTCGCAGTGGCAGCCGCACCCCTGGGCACCTGTACTTGTCGACCAGCATCTTGGGGAAGCCCTGGCTGCGCGCTGACGGCGCGGGGGACGCGCCGCCGAGCCGGGGGCCTCCTTGCGGGCCGTAGCTTCGGTCCATCGCAAACGATCGACGCGGTAGCTGCGATCGCCGCTGCAGGCTCCAGCTGCCCCCCCTGGAAAACACGAGCCAAGCTACGGCGGTTGAACCGCGGCCCTAGCGCTCGAAAAGCGGCATACTGTGCTTTCTGCAGCGATCAGCGGTGTTCAAAAGTGCGGAGGGATGCAGCCCCGCAGTAGGCACGTGCTGCTGCTGCTGCCGCCGCCGCCCGCCTTCCCTCTCAAGGTGGGGTCCTGTCTGTCCCTGCTTCCCAGCCTCCTCAGCAACAGTGGATAATGCTCGGGCATCTTACAGCTTATTTGGGGCACTGCGGCTCCCTCAGCACGGACGCCAAATATGGATAGAGCGCAGCCAGGGCCACAACCATGGCCCAGCCGCCCGGGCATGCACGCGCAACCGACAGGCCAGGCGCACACAGCCGAGCATACATGCTGCGCTCATACTCCGCAACCGCGGTGCCGGGAGGTGCTGCTGCTGCTGTTGCTGCTGCCGGCGGGCCTGTTGTAAGATCGCCATCCTGTTGCTGCTGCTGCTGCGCCTGCTGCCTTGCCTGCTGTTGCAGGAGCTGCGCCGCCTGCCGCGCCTCCTGGTCTGCCGCTGACACTGCCCACTCCCGCGCTGCCGCCAGCTGGCCTTGCCACACCATCAGCGTCGGCCACACCAAGCCAAGCGACACCTGTGGTTGGCAGGGCGGCACCAGCGTATACGCAATTATGCAGGGGTCTGGCCTGAGCAGTTGGGACATCCGCACATCACCTGGTGCACAAATCCACCATCCTGGCTCCTTCTGTTGTTTTCTTCTGACTTGTGACCCACCTCCACCGACCAGACCACCGCGATGCACTTGGCGCACGGGCACGCATCTTGGGCGACCGCCTCCAAAGGCACCCGCGAGCCCAGGCACAGCAAGGATGCCACCTGCAGGGAGGAGCCAGGAAACCGCCAGCTCATATTCCTTCTTCAAAAGCTGGACATAGTGCATATAAGCTGGACATAGTGCATGGAACCACCCACTGCTAGCACTCAAGTCTTCCCCACAGCCACCAGCTTTGCCCCACCTGCTGAATCACAAAGTACAGCGCTGAGGCCACGCGACCGTTGGCTGGGTGCAGATCGGTGAACTGGCGGCAGGCTGCGGGGGAAGGCCGGCACGGTCAGGTAGGGTTAGAAACGTCGGGAAGAGGCAGCCAGAAGCGCTCCCGGACGAGGCAGGTTGGAAGCGCAGGGTGGGGGGCAAGCTTGCAACGCCCCCCAACAGGCGGTGCCGTGCAAACCACGCACAGCCGCGGCCACGCACCTGCGGGGGCGCGGCGCAGCAGCAGTGCCGTAGCGGCCGTCTGCAGCAGTAGATGCTCCACAGGCGGCAGCTGCCAGCCGATTGCTGCGCCCAACAGGGCATGCACCCATGCCACGGGCAGCAGCAGCATGACGAGGCCGCGGAGGTGGGCGGCCACGCTGGCTGCACATGCTCGTGCGCCCGCTGCCCTGGTGCATGATGCCAGCAGGCTGGAGTTGATGCCATTGGTGCTGCGAGGGGACAGGCCGGGAGCCATGGCGTGCACCAAATCCACCAGCCGTGGCACAACAATGATGGCGCTGACACGAAGCAGCGCCGCAAGCAGCGTGCGTAGCAGCAGGCGCCGCCGCTGCTGGCGCGCAGTGCCGGCGCTGCGCCCGCTGCAGCGCCGCAGGTGGAGGCACAAGTAGATGAGGAGTAGCTCCAGGCAAATGGCAAAGCCTTCCACACCCTGCAGGCAAAATGGGGGCACGCAACAGGGATGCACGCATGAACGGCGCTCCGGGGACCACATGCGCTTGCATGTACGGCTGTGCGAGTGTCGTGATCTAGCGCGAACGTGGCGTGGCAAGCGTAACAAACCGTGGCGGCACCGGAGGCTGCCTGCACAGCAACACTGCATGCGAAGCGCAGGTGCATGCCGTACCGTGCTACAGGCGGCTGCGGCCCCACGAGCTGCCAGGCGGAGCCTCACCCTTTCAAACCAGCTTGTGTGCGACATTTGAACTGCCTGGTACAGTATTGCTAGGAGGCTGGCGGCGGTGTCTCCGCGCGCCCAGCCCCTCGCCAGCGCATGCTGCAGCAGCTCCCGCATCCGTCTATGGCTCAGTGCGGTATCCACGCCACCCGGAGCCTCCGCTGGGGCAACTTGAGCCTGCGGTGGGCCCGGGACAAGGCCTTGTGAAAGTGATGGCTGCTGCAAAGCGGAGCAAGGTTGGGGTAGCGATGCAATGGGTGGGGGAGGGTCGTTAGCCTGGGGTGGCTCGCCAGCGGAACCGGAGTGCGCTCCCGCCACCGCCGCAGCCACTGGGGCGCGACAGCGCGGCGCACGCCTGGCGACATCCCGCACCTGTGGCTGCGTTGCAGCCGTTGCGACGCCGCGCCTCAGCGAAGAGGCTGCCACGAGGGGGACGCTTGCCGGGTGGACGGAGACTGCACGCTGGCGCCTTCGAAACGATCAGAACACACACCAGAGCCCGAGGAGCGAAGGCGGCCGCTCACATTGTCAAGAGAGAGATGACATGGAGCCGCGGGCGGCCTGCCCCGCTCTTCGGGGCAGATCAGCTGGTCCCTGGCAATGCTGTTGGGGCTTGCCCACAAGTGTGACCTTACCGCATGCAGTGACATCATCGTGCTTGTGTTTACTACTGATCTGGGTCCTTGTGCATGCCGCTGACTGAGCTGCCGGCAACTGTTTGCTGCCGCCGCCGCCCTAATTAGAATTTATAAATTCCCGTTCATGTGCGATGTGGAAGCCCTGTCAATGCACAGTGCTCAGCAGCCCTCAGCTGAGGCGATATAGAAGCCTCCCTCGTGGATCGTGCTTTGCAGGACCATGTGGTAAGGAAACAAAAGTCTCAGAAGCGCGCATGGAGACGGAGAATTGATTGGCACAGACGGGGGCAGCCTGTGCACCCTGCATGGAAGCAGCCTGTGCACCCTGCATCGAAGCAGCGCAGTCCATCCCCTTCACGGCAACCAGGCTCCATCCCCTGCACGGGAGCCAGGATGACGCCCGGGTCAACCAAGCAATTGCCGCAGAACATGCCCGGCATGCAGGGGATTGGGCCTGCAGCGGCAACGCTGCGCATGTCGTGCATCGGCAACGCAATGCGCAGCCGGCATCCTTACTGCTCATGCCATCAAACACACCCACTTCGACCCTTGCTCTAATTGCAATCCAGCCCCTGGACAAAATAAACACCAGCCACGACGGAAATGGAGCAGCGGCGGCTGGGAGGGCTGGTTTTGCTGCTCACAGCGGCCGCCTGGCTGTACTACAGTGCCTGGGTGTTGATCACGGTGCGCTGCAGAAGGCTGCCGGAGCTTGCAGGCAGCCGAGAGGGCGGGTCGGTGGCACCACGTTCAACAGGTCGCTCTGCCCCTCTCCTGCCCGCAGCCATTCATCGAGCGCGAGCAGCCCGTGCGGCTCATTTTCCCTCGGCGCGACTGGGCGCTGGCTGCGCCCGTGCTGGCGGGCGTGGGGCTGTTCGGCACGACTCTGCTCACGCTGGGCTGCTTCCTGGTGTCGGGCGAGCTGCGCAAGTGAGTGTGTGACGCCATGGCAGTGCGATCAGCATGCTGCCCGCCGCCTTGCCGCTGCCGCGGTGCAGGCGGGTGCTGTGCCGAGTGCTCACCGCCACGCTTGCCACGCCCTTCCGTGAACTGTGCAGGATGCGTGCACAGCAGATGGCAGCGCTAGCACACAAGAAGTCGTGACGTACATAGCAGCGATGGGCACCACCCCGGCTGCCACCAGCAGCCTTCACGAAACGTAGGTTGGACCAGCGACAGCAGATGGACAGCCGAGGATGCAGCCTTTAGTTGCGGCGGCCTCTAGTCTTGCTGAGGGCAGGCTGCCGCAACGGCGAATGGCAGGAGCGCGGCAGGCTACACTGAGCAGCGTCGCAGGCAGCACCGGCAGCGGAAGCTGCATGCTCGAGCCGCAGCGCAGATGCCACGCGGCAGACCTGCCTGCACTGCGAACGGCTGCACAAGACAGCGGGAGTGCATGAACGCGGCATGCGCTGTCACCAACTCATCAGCCGGGCTAAGCTGCCTTCTGAAGGATTGGCATGCAGCAGCTTGGATGCATGTGCAGGTGGGAAAGAACGGCATGTGCTGCAGTGGGCTTGGGTGGGTGGAAAGAGGAGAATAGGAGTTGTGAGCACACCTTCCCCTCAACTTGTGGTCTCATGCAGTAGCGGGGCTTTGCACATCCACCGTTGCAGGGCTTTGCACACCATGTTTGCTGCTTGCGGCTGGCGCATTGTTGCAGCCTGAGCGCCGTGAGCACCCCTGACTGTCCTGCTCATCCGCACTGCCCAGTGCTGCAGGGCCCTAGGTGCAGGCGCCTCGCACTTTGCTCGCCCTCGCTGTCGCTCTTCCTAATGGCTACCCAAGTTGGAAAGTGGAGTGAGGACTGCTGCAGCCAGCATGCATGCACGGCCGGCAGGCGCGGAGCAGACAGCAGCGGGCAAGCAGCCCATGCCTGCCTGCAAGCAGTGGCCTGCAGGCGTGTGCCACGCAAGCATGCCTTGCCTTGCGAAGGTGCGGCGCATTTGCCGGTGCATGCTTGCCAGTTGCTGCTGAGATTTGCAGCAGGCCGAATTGGTTGCACAGCGGAAATGCAACAAGTGTAACGGGCTGATGCAAGCGCATAGTTTGGCTGCAAGTTCAGCAGCGCTGGATGCAAATGGTGAGAAAGGGGTGGCCAAGCGCTATTGATGCCGCCTCAAGCGCTGAATGGCAACTGGTCGAGGGGTGGGCTGCTGAACGTGGCTGCCACCGCTACGCCAGGCTGGTCTCTGCCAACAGGGCCGAACAGCAGCCAGCCTGGGTGGCGCTGTAAGCCACCGGCAGACTCAGCAGTTGGCTGATTGGTACGCCAGCTCTTCCTTGGTCATCGGGCGCAGCCAGACGCTGCCGTCCTTCTCGCCTGCTGGCCGCCAGGGCTCCTTGCTCGCCAGCCGAATGCCCTGCGCATGTCAGGGCCCAGCAAGTGGCAGGCTGTCGGCAATGCAGGTGTGCCCACCGCCACGTTTCCTTGCTGGCAGAGGCCCTGCATGCACGGTTGTGCATACCAAGCCCCACCTGCGCATCCTCATAGCCAGCGGGCGGCGGCGGCCGCCAGTTGGAGGGCGGGTACAGCTTGGGCAGCGACTCCCAGGCAGCCATGAGCGCCCGGGCGTGTGCGCCTGCTTGAAAGACAGCACATGGGCGAGCAGCATGGGTTAGCAACAAGCGAGCAGCATGGAAGAGCCGCAGCCCAGCGGCAGATAACAGCGGCGCGGGAGTGCAGGAGGCTTCCCAGCTAGGCTGCAAAAGCTAGAAGGCAACCTGTGCCAGCATGTGCAGCTGCAGTACAGACACACTCCCCCTGGCACTCACCCATCCCGGGCCCGTAGTACACAGTCGCCTGCGCCTTGGGCACATCGGCGTACTTGTCGACGAGGCGAGCCAGCTCAGCGCGCAGAGCGCCCGGCTCCCACCCAAACCCTTTGCAGGTGGCAACCTCCAGCACGCCTAGCTCGCCGTCTGCATTGCTCAGCAGCAGCGGCGGCTGCGGCAGCTGCTCTGGTGTCTTCAGCTGGGGGTTGGGCCCCGGACCAGGGAAGCTCTTGAGTGAGGCATCCGCCCCCTTCTGCAGCAGGTACTCGAAAACCTGTGCAGCGGGCACAGCAGGGAGCGCGGCAGAGGGTGTAATGCAGCGGCGCAGCCGGCCGAGGCAGGATGCGGTGACAGAACGACACTGCGCCTATGGGCAGCAGCTTGCCACCAAGTGCTGCATATCCAGATGCTTCTCAAGCTCCCATCCAGCTCCAGCCCCAGCCCCAGCAGCAGCAGCAACAGCAGCAGCAGCAGCAGTCCAAGCAGCAGCAGCAGCAGCCCAAGCAGCAGCAGCAGCAGCAGAACCATCAAACTGAATGGCATTCACCTGCAGGAAGGGCGCGTGCTTGTAGTGTGCCATGCGGGCGCAGCGCATGAGCGGCGTCCAGCCGCGGCTGGCGTCCCGCTGGTTCACCGCCACCCCCCGCTGCTCCACCTGCACAGCAGCACAGTGCGTTCGAGGCAGGTGAGCACGCTGTATGGTGCACGCAGTGCAGGTTGGCAGTTGGGATGGTGCTGCTTTAGCAACTGAGCATGCGCGGCAGCCCCGAAGCAGCAGCAGGGCTGCCGCTGCAGCAAAAGCCCAGCAGCCACACTATCACAGCAAGCAACAGCCGTGCCAGTCCAACCCATTCCAAACATAACACCCCCTCCCCCCTTCAGCTTACCAGGAACTTGACTGCTTCAAGCTGGCCGTGGTCGCATGCAAAGTGCAGCGCTGCGCCCGCTCCGCGATCCAGCTCGGGCCAATACCTGCAAGTGCATGGGCAGAATGAGCAGCACTTTGTAATAGGACAAATCGAGACCTACCTGAAGTGCGCCGCAATCCAATAAAAGCAGCAATCCACAGTTTGAGCGGGAGCATGAGCAGCTGGCCAACACATTGGCTTTGCTCACCAGCCCTCTGTCGCGGCCTCGATTTCCCGGAAGCGGGCCACGTCGCCAAAGCGCAGCGCATCAACATACTGCAGCACAGTGGCCGCCGATGAATTGCATCATATGAGGGTGCGGTTGACAGCGGGAAAGGCAAAATCAGTGGCGCAGCATGCATCATGCATGGCAGAAGCAGGAAGCTTGGGGGCGACAAAGGCGGGGCCTAGTGGCCGCTGGGCCGCTGCCTGCCACGGCGGTTGCTGCCGGCGGGCCGGCCTCGCATTCACCCTGTGCCGCACCTCGAAAAACGTGTACTTGCAGCTGGGCGGCTCCCCAAACTCGATGCCCGGCCAGGTGTAGCCGTTGATGGCCTGCGGCGCGAGGGGAGCAGGGCAGCGGCAGGCAGGGTGGGCGGAAGGCAGGCGGGCGGGGCCGTCGGCGACGGCGGGCAAGCTGCAGCCGCGTGCCTCCAGGGCCGTGCGGACGTGGTGCACACCTTGCGTAGGCCGTCCTCAACCAGCACGTCAACTTCTGGTGCCGTCTTTTCAGCCGCGGGCCCCATCCCGGCTTTGACCGCTTCGGAGGGAGCGCTGTTGCGAGCCACTGCTGGTCCAATGACGATCGGCAGTTCTCCGCAGCGGCTTGACGCAACTTGTAAAGCGATATGCGCACAAAACCCTGTGCATGAGAGCTGCGTCATGCTGCGCGCTGCCACGGGCTTGCAGCGACCTTTGGGGTTGAATCGCCTTCAGGCAGGCGATCGTAACATATGTGTGACTCTGTGCGCTCGAAGCACTCGTTTTTGCGCTGTCGGCGCTCTCAACCTAGCTGTGTGGGCCGCCTCGTCGCCTCGGCAGTGGACTGATCGCACATCAGTACCCCAGCGGTTCTTGTGAGCTGGAAACTTGCCCCTCGGCAGCCTGCAGCCCTGGCCAGCCGCAGTATGACGCGGCAGACGACCTTTCAGGCGCCGGATGCTGGACTGGAGCGCACCAGCAGCATGCAGGGCTATGGATCGGGGCTCCGCAGGTGCGTCACCAGCTACTGCCACTGCCGCCGTCAGTTGCCGCCGCTACGCACACGTGCCGCCTGCTGGGCGTGCAGCCCGCAGCCCTGCCAAGCTGCTGCTACTTCCCTCCATCGTTGCAGCCTCAAGAACAAGACGTTCAGCCGCGGCGACCTGTCAACCTTTGGCGCTGAGCAGGAGGTGCGGGGTGGGTGGGTGGCTGGGGTTGGTGGGGTTTGCTGCTCCCATGCCGCCCGCTCGCAGCACCATTTGGCCACATGCATTCACCTGCATTACAATACCTGGTGTTCTTAACCCATCCTGTGCCTGCGCTGCCTTGTTGGCTGCCCCGCAGCTGCACCATGACGGCACGGCAGCAGCCAGCGACATGCAGCGGGAGGTGGAGGAGGCAGTGGTGTCTGCTGAGCGCGGCGCAGCGGCGCACGGCAACCTGATGTGAGAGTGTGACGGGAAGGGCATAGGGCTTGGGGGCAGCTGGTTTGTGTCACATTGCGTGGTAACCTCATGGGCAGGCAGAGGCTGTGCCTGGCGTTTTGCCAAGGGCCACGTTGCAAGGCGCACGGCAGCTTATGCTTGCTCACCAGATAATGAACAATGCATTTACCCTTCCCAAAGGCGCGACATCCTCGACATCTCTTCACCGCTGAACGACGCCGGGGCCGCGCTTGTCGACGACTCCTTCCTGCGCTGCTTCAAGACGCTGGCCGACGAGCCGTGGAACTGGAACGTCTACCTCTACCCCCTGTGGGCGGTGGGCGTGGTCGTGCGCAACTGCATCCTGTTCCCGCTCAGGTGCATGGTGAACACCTTGTACAGTTTTGTGTCCTTGCTGTTGCACTTTTTGGCTGGTGTACCCGCTGTGGGCGGCGGGCATGATCGTGCGCAACTACATCCTGGTCCCGCTCAGGTGAGCTATCAATGCTTCAGACCGGGTCAGCTTCATTGGTGGGCAGCTTGGTTGCTGTTTTGGGCGGTGGGCGTGGATGTGCGCAGCTGCTTCCTGTCCGCCGTCAGGTGAGGCTGTTGTTATACGTGGGACTGAGCAGTGAGAAGGTTTGCTTGCCATTTACCAGGCGGACCATCCTGCTGCCGCCCTAGCAGGCTGGCTATCCTGCTGCCCAGCACTTGCCTCCTGTCACAGCATCCCCGGCCCTTGAACGTCTGCTGCCTCAACACCCTCCCACTCTCGCAGGCTCATCATCCTGCTGCTGGGCTTTGTGATTTTCGTGGCCGGCTTTGCGGCGGTGGGAGCTGTCCTCAAGGTCGGTTGAGCGTCGCAGAGGCCGCCTGAGTTTGTCCCACATGTGCACCACGCAACGCCATCGCCACCGCCTGTGCGCCATGGTCTGTTGGTAGCTCTGAGCTCCTATGTATTGACCCCGTGCATGCCCGGCAGGGCCACCGCAAGCAGCAGGCGGAGCGGCGCCTGGTGCAGTTCCTGTGCCAGGTCTTTGTGGTTTCTTGGACAGGTGGGCTGCTGGGCAAACTGAACGGCCTTGTGCTACGACTTGTGGTGACTTGGGCTCCTGGGCAAACAGAGCTTGGTCCTTGTGCCAGGCCCTGTGGTGACGTGGCCTCATGTGCTTGGTTGGCTGCGTGCTTACTGTATGTGGTGCACTCATCAGGCCCTCGTGTTCCATTGCGCCGCCATGTGTCATCAAGTACCACGGCCCGCCCCCAACCAACTGTGTTGGCCAACAATCATCGTATCAGTAACTGATGTTTGCAATCCCTGCAGGTGTCATCAAGTACCACGGCCCGCGCCCGGTGCCTGCCCCCGGCCGCGTGTGGGTGGCCAACCACTCGAGCATGATTGATTTCGCGGTGCTGGGAGCATACTCGCCGTTTGCAGGTGGGCGGGCATGCCTGGCGTGTTAGAGGGAATGCTTGCGCTGCGGTTAGGGGGATAGACACATCGACGTTGCGGCTTCCTGCTCACTCCGACTCCGCCCCACCCGAATTCCACCCTCTCTAACACACAACCATGCACCCTCACTCCCCCACCCCGCAGCCATCATGCAGCTGCACCCCGGCTGGGTGGGCATGCTGCAGCGCCGATACCTGTCCGCCCTGGGCTGCCTGTGGTTCAACCGCACAGAGGTGCGTAGTGGGGACAGAGCTGTTGCCATCAAGCGCTGGGGGTATTCTGTTCCTGGGTGCTGTGGGATGCCACGTGCTGTGCCATGTGCTCTTCCCGCTGCGCCATATGCTGCGCCAGCGCAGCGCGCTGCCCATGGGTCCACCGCGCGAGACAGGCGACTGGTTCCGGGTTTGATTGAGCCTAACTCTTAGCTCGTTGCAATTTCTGCCTGCCTCCGGTGCAGGCCAAGGATCGCACGCTGGTGGCACGCCGCATGCGGGAGCACGTGCACGACCCCAGTGAGCCGCCTCTTCACGCTGTGCTCTGTTGCCTGCTGGGCTGTGCCGTGGATTCTGGGTTGCCGTGGCCATATTTTGTGCTGTGATTTCTTGACCAAGGGGGCAGTGTGATGTCAGTACATCCTGCACGTCCCCAGCCCCCAGCCCTCCCTGCTCCATCTGCCGCATTCCCGCAGACTCCACACCGCTGCTCATCTTCCCGGAGGGCACGTGCGTGAACAACGAGTATGTGGTCATGTTCAAGCGTGGCGCGTTCGACCTAGGTGAGTGTTTATGCGCTGTATCACCTGAGCCCTCTGGGTTTGCATTGCCTGGGAACCCGTTTGATGTGGTTCTGCGGTGCAAGGAGATTGCATGTGTGCATGGATGCACGCAATACATGTGTGGCCATCCATGTTCTGCTGATAGACGTCTGCTCTGCTTAGCAGACGCCACGGTGTGCCCCATCGCCATCAAGTACAACAAGATCTTTGTGGACGCCTTTTGGAACAGCAAGCGCCAGTCCTTCTCGGCGCACCTGGTAAGGCTGGGCTTTGTCTGGCGGTGACCGCTTTTGGGGGCGCCCAGTGGGAACAGCAGCGCCAGTCCTGCTGGACACACCTACTGAGGGGGGATCACTCGAGAGCAGCTGTGTGACAACGGAGGCTGGCACAAGCAGCAAGGCTGACGCGGCTGCCCCTCCCTCCACTCACACCCCTCCTTGCCAGGTCATGCTGATGAGCAGCTGCCCTTTTCTACCCCTCGTGCAAACCGAACCCTATCAAAACTCACAACACCCCGTTTCGCAGGTCAAGCTGATGTGCAGCTGGGCGCTGGTGTGCGACGTCTACTTCCTGGAGCCGCAGGCAAGGCGGAGGTATTGACAGCTGAAAAACGCTTGCAAGCCATGCACTGGTGCCTTCGTTTGCTTGCCGCTCGCTTGTATCACCTGCAGCCCTCCGCGCACTGGCTCCGCTGCAGAGCCGGCGGCCCGGCGAGACGGCGCAGCAGTTTGCGGAGCGCGTGCAGCGCATGATTGCAGGCAAGCGCTGGCTAACGTTGGGTGATTTACCTTATTGTGGAAACCTGCAGTGCGTAAGTGCGTGCCGTCCCTGCCGCCCCTGCTGCCGTGCATAGCATGCAATGGCGAGTGGCCTGGGGGCGCGGTTAAGCCAGGCCCCAACCCTGCTCGCTGTGCTGCGCAGACAAGGCGCGGCTGCGCGTCGCTCCCTGGGACGGCTACCTCAAGTACTACAACCTTGGAGACAAGGTAAGCGGTTTCATATGCAGCGGCATGGCGTTGTCGAAGTTTGCTCTCCCGACGGAGCGGGTGCAGAGCACGGCGCGACTTGCGAGGCTCTGCGGCTGCTGCGGCGTCGTCTGCCTGCCCACCTGTGTATGCTACAACCGGCCGTGCTTAGCCCTTCCCTCTTGGCACCTGTTGTGGCCCCATCCATGCAGCACCCCGACCTCATCGAGAAGCAGCGGCGGGTGTTCTCAGACGCCATCAAAGTGTACGCCGACCCGCAGCCGGCGACCGCAGCGGGCGGCGGCGGCAAGGGCCGCAAGTGATGGCTGCTGCTGCCCGCTGTGCCGCAGCTGCCTGCGGCAACTGCTGGTGTATCCTCACTTGCCCTGTGTGTATGCTACTGTACTGAGCGCCCCTGTGTAAAGCAGTGTGCACAGTTGCATTGACGCCAGCGTGCCCGCTGGGCGCAGCACAGCGGCGGCGGGTGGACTGGCCAAGGGTCGGCGGGGGCCACTATCGACCTAGATTGCCGCGGATCGCCCTTGGCATCACCTCAACAACGTCCCAGCAACCATGACGCAAGCAACGGAGGCCAGAGAGCGCGAGACGCAGAAGGCCTACTGGAAGGAGCACAGCGGGGAGGCGACGGTGGAGGCGATGATGCTGGACTCGCACGCCGCGGAGATCGACAAGCTGGAGCGGCCAGAGGTGGGTCGGGGCGCCGAGGCGTGGGGCTGGCAGAGCCCTCGGCGCCGCGGCAGCAACGATCGATGCGATCTACGACAATGCACGTGATGCGCAGCCACTTGGCCGCCTCGCCGTCGCGCCATCAACGCATTTGCTGTCGCCCACCCAGGCTCTGCGGACCCCCCGCCTTCCCTGCAGGTGCTCAAGCTGCTGGGTTCGGTGGAGGGGCTGCGCATGGTCGAGCTGGGCGCGGGGATCGGCAGGTGACCTACCGCCGGCGGCGGCGGCGGCGCCGCCGCCTGCCGCCACTGCGCCAGTTGCTCAGGCCGTCTTGCCCCGGCTTCTGCTGTAACTGTGCCGCAGATCATCAGCTGGTGCACTTTGGCCTTGGGTGCATCTGCCGGTGCGCAAGTTCCCAGGACCGCCCTGCTGTTTTCCGCACCCATTGCTTGCAGGTTCACTGGCCCGCTGGCCGCTGCTGCCAAGAGCGTGGTGGCGCTGGACTTTATGGAGAACCTGATTGAGCAGAACCGGGCCAGCAACAGCAAGTACGGCAACATCGACTTCAGGTGATTGGCAGGCAGCTTGCCGTGCAGCTGTCAAGATGCTGCAGCTGCTCAGGGCAACAGGCAGCTGGGTGTTGCTGGCCCGCAGCTGCAATGATGCAGCAGAGGCGTTGCTGCTGCTGCTCGACGGTGCTGACCTGCCCATTGGTGCTGCTGCATCAGCTCAACCCTCAGCGCCAGTCTCAGGGGTGCTGCTAACGGGTGTGAAGGCTCTAGCCGGCTCTTGCTACGTTGGCCTGCTCCTTAACTGCTTGCTGCTGTTGTGCAGGTGTGGCGACGCAATGGAGCTGTCGCTGCCGGCCGGCTCCTGCGACGTGGCCTTCTCCAACTGGCTGCTGCCATTGTGCAATTCACCCCTCTTGTTGCAGGTGTGGCGACGCAATGGAGCTGTCGCTGCCGGCCGGCTCCTGCGACGTGGCCTTCTCCAACTGGCTGCTGCCATTGTGCAATTCACCCCTCTTGTTGCAGGTGTGGCGACGCAATGGAGCTGTCGCTGCCGGCCGGCTCCTGCGACGTGGCCTTCTCCAACTGGCTGCTCATGTACCTGGGAGACGCAGAGGTGCAGCAGCTGGCGCGCAACATGCTCTCCTGGGTGCGTGCTGCTGTTGTGCTGGGGATGTTTGTGCCAGTGCTAATGGCTTTTGTTACTGCCTTGGCTGTGCTGTGCGGATGTGCCTCAGAGAGATGCGGAGGTGCAGCAGCTGGCACGCAGCATGCTCTCCTGGGTGTGTGTTGCTTACTTTGCTGCTATGCTGTGATGGCAGTGCTGCCATGGTTGGTTGTGTGTTGCTGCCTTCACGCGGCGCCAAAATGCAGCGGTGTGTTGGTGCGTGGCTGCCTTGATTGATTTCACTGGTGATGTGCCTTGAAGGCGGTGAGGTGCAGCAGCCAACGTGCAACACGCTTGCTGTGCAGGTGTTTGGAGCGGCATCGGTTTTGTCTTGGAGTCCTGCTTCCGCCAGTCGCTCAATCCACAAACCTAAAACCTTACTTGCTGTGCAGGTTGTGGAGGGCGGCATTGTGTTTTTCCGCGAATCCTGCTTCCGCCAGTCGGGCGACAAGGCGCGCAAGAACAACCCCACGCACTACCGGTGCGCTTGCTGCTGTGCTGTGTTGTGCTGTGCTGTGCTCACCGTTGGTACCCTGCCTGTGGAGAGATTGTTGAACGCAAGAGCCCGCCATGCTGGCCATCCGGCATGCGGCAGCCCAACTCCGGAGCCAGTTGGCTGGCATGCGCTTCCGCTGCTCACCCTCGTTTGGCTGCACCTGCCTGCATCTTTTGTTTTGCAGCAACCCGAGGGAGTACTTCCGAATCTTCGACAGCGTGCAAGAAGTGCTGGTGAGTGGTTAAGGAGGGCGCCGCAGTTAGTGTCACCGGCTTGCCTGCTGCAGCTGCTGCAGGATAGGCAGCCGATGCAACTGCTGCCATCCCCGCGACACACGTTTGTTCTGCACCCGGATGCTTGCTTCTGATCATGTGATGATCGTGTGCACCATTTTTCCCCCTGCAGCCGGACGGCCGGGTGGCACACTTTGAGCTGGTGCTGTGCAAGAGCGTGGACACGTATGTGCGTGTCAAGCAGAACCAGAACCAAGTGGTGTGGAAGTGGCGCAAGGTGAGCGCAGATATGCTCAGAAACACCTGAGAAATTGGTTGGCTTGGACTATGGTTTGGGAAGGTGACAGCCAAGCTGAATCAAAACCAGGTGGCATGCTCTTGGTGCAAGTGAGGCACAGCTGTATCCAGGCTGGCGCTGCGGTGCGGTGTGTAGCTTGCCGAGAGGCAGACTCTGAGTTTGCTTCTTTCGCTGGCGCATTGCAACTCTGGCTTTGATTTTGGCCTCCAGGCGCCTTTGCAGTTGGCCACAAACTTTGACTCTGGCACACTCCAACTCCGCTGAACACCAACCCTGCCGAGCTTGGGAGCTGCATTCCTGCCAAAGTGCACCTCTGCCAAACTCCAACTCTGCCAAACTCCCACCCCAACTCCCCAATTTCCAACAGGTGATTGACGAGGTGGCGTCCGCCTCGACTCTTTTTTCAATCGAATTTGATATTTTCATTTTTGATTGTATGGGAAGTGAACAACAACTTGCTTTCTTATCGTTGATCCTCGCAGGTGATTGACGAGGTGGCGTCCGCCTCGGCGCAGCGGCACTTCCTGGACCTCAATCAGTACCAGAGCAACAGTGAGTGGGTTTGCATTCTGGCTTATCTTGTAGCGTGCGCTGATCCGTCTGCAGCGGGCTCATCCTGTCGCACACCACCCTCCTCCACCCCATCCCCTCCGTGTCCGCACCTCCACCCTTCGTTACAGGCATCCTCCGGTACGAGCGCGTGTTTGGCAGCGGCTTTGTGTCCCCCGGCGGCCTCGAAACGCACAAGGTAAGCTGCTTAGATAACGCGACGCTTTCCTGCATGAAATGGTGACGGCTGTGTCCTCCGGCGGCTTAGAAATGCACAGAAAGTCCAGCTGCTGACATTTCGAATCAACAGCGCAGCATGCCCCTTCGGAGCCTCGACGTACACACGGCTTGTGCCCCTTCACTTTCACTGCTCATCCCCTTCACTTTCCATCGCAGGAGTTCTGCCGGCTGCTCAACCCGCAGCCGGACGAGCAAGTCCTGGACGTGGGCTGCGGCCTGTGCGGTGAGCGAATTGTCTGCTGCTCATTCATACCTGTCTGTCTATACGTTGTCGACATGCTGTGGGTGTTGCACGTGGGTTGCCGCAGCTGCGGTGAGCGGTGAGCTTCACTGCTTGCATTTCCTGCCGTTTCTGTGTGCCGTTCTACTCGTTTTACAGCACCTTCCATCAGCACATTTCATCGTATCAACGTGCACCTGCTGCAGGCGGCGCACATTACATGGCCCGCACCTACGGCTGCTACGTATATGGCATCGACTTGAGCGTGAACATGATCCTCACTGCCCTGGAGCGGGCGGCGGCTGCAGGCAACGGCGACAAGGTGGGGAGGCAGGGAGGGCAGCAAGCCCAGGCATTGCACATTGCGGCGGCCAGCTGTGCCACCTCAACCCTGCAGTTGCCGTGTGACGTTTGGTGATGCAACGAACCACGCTGCCCCAGCCTTGGCTGCTGCGTTCACCACTCAGTATGTCTCTGTCTGCTTCACCACTGCAATTCTCCAGGTGTCGTTTGAGGTCAGCGACGCCGCCAAGCGCGACTTCCCCGCTGGGACGTTTGATGTCGTCATTTCACGGGACACGCTGCTGCACATCGGCGACAAGCCGGCCATCTTCAAGCGGTGTGCCCTGCTTGCTTTGTGATTACTAGCGCTGCTGGAAAGAGTAGCCTGTGCTGCATGAGCCACGCTGCTGCATATCGGCGACAAGCCCGCCATCGTCAAGCGGTGCACCTTCCTGCTTGGTGGTCATTGCGCATGCTGCTTGGAGGTGTCTGGAGGTGAAAACACGTTGCGACAGATTGGCGCATGAAGCTGCTGCCGCGCGGCTGCAACAATGGCCTGCGGGCTGGTTGCTCGCCGCATCGCACTGCACGCCCCCTTGCGCTGCATGCTACAATGCACTGCCCAGCCTTCCCTTCCACCTCACTGCCAGGCCCTGGTCCTTCCATGGATTTCGCAGGCTATTCGATGTGCTGCGGCCGGGCGGCCGCCTGCTGCTCACAGACTACTGCAAGGTGGGTGGTGGCACTGCCTGCGAGCTGAGCTGCCGCCCGCCAAGCCGCCCGCTTGCCACGCGTCCACCATGCTGACATGTACTGCCACTGTGCACCTGCTTGCAGGCGAGCGGCGAGCCCAGCGAGGGCTTTGCGGCTTACATCGCGCAGCGCGGCTACGACCTGCACACGCTAGAGGTGCGAAGCTGCTCAACCTTGTCTGAAGCACGTTGTATGCGTTTCTACGTTTTCGACGCATGCCGCAATGAGTGGCCTTGGCCTGCACGTGCGAGGAGTGCAGTTGCTCCTTTGCGAGATGGACAGCTTGCAGTTGCATGGGCTGTTCACGGCTGCCGGGTTCCCACGCTTCGCGGCCCCTAAGCCCCCGCTTCGGCTGTTCCTTTTGCGCACTGCAGGACTATGCTGCCATGCTGCGGGACGCGGGCTTTGACGGGGTGGCGGCATTCGACCGCACAGAGCAGGTGGGTGGACGGCGGGTGTGAGGGGCGAGGGTAGAGCAGGCTTGAGGGGCCGGGTGGCACGTGGCCGTGGGCTCCCATGGCTGTTGCAGTGGGCTCCCATGGCCTCGCCACCTTTCTTTTCCCATGCACCGCCACGACCTCAACTGGGCGGCATCATTCTTCCCTCTGCAGCCAGGGCTCACTTGAGCGGGAGCTCCCAGCCTGGCCACTCCGCTTGTTACGATGCATTGCACTGACTATAAGGGTTCAACCGCTCAACTGTTTGCAGTTCAAGGGCTCGCTTGAGCGGGAGCTGGCGGCTGCAGAGGCGGACCGTGAAGCATTCATCGCGGACTTTGGGCGGGAGGACTATGATGAGGTGAGGGGTCTGGAAATGCCGCTTCTACATATGAGGCTCACTCAATGAGCATACATCGGCGTCCCCTGTTGCCCCGCATGCCGCAGCTTGTGGCCAGCTAGCGCGGTCAGCTGTGTCCAATACTTCAACCTGCCCCCTTCTCCCGCAGGTGGTGGCCAACTGGCGCGGCAAGCTGGAGCGGGTGGAGGCTGGGGAGCAGAAGTGGGGGCTGTTCCGGGCCTTCAAGCCCAAGGAGGGCAGGGACTTCCACGCACCAGAGGTTGAGAGCAGCAAGGCGCTGGCGTAGCGCAGCGTGTACAGCGCAGCGCAGCGCAGCACACAGAGCATAGCACAGCATGCACCACAGGCCCAGCATGCAGGGCACATTTGGCGTGTGCGGCAGGCTCAGCATGCTGGGCGCAGCGGGCGGCAGCGGCACGGCTGCGCTCGGCTGCCTCCCGTTTATGGCGCATGCTGCGATGCGTTGGCCTGCTGAAAGGCTCAACCGTTGTTTCCATCCCACCTGTTCACTGTGCCAAACCCAACTGAGGCCTGCGCATCGTCTCTAAACACATTTCGTCTTCACACTGTGCCCATTTGTGTGCCTCGGCGCTCATTTGCCCGCTCCATTCGCAGCTGCTGTATACTTTCATGCACTGATTTGTAACACTGAATGGGTTTTTCGCAATGATGCAGTCTGCATTTGAGTGCTTGAGATTGAAGTTTGAGATTGGACTTTGGGTTTGCGGCGCCAGCGGGGCAAGTTGGAGATTGGAGTTTGGGTTTGCTGCGCCAGCGGGGGACTTTGCAGTGCCGAGCCAGCCGCTGCCTTGCCAGGCACTTCGTGCATTGAAGCTCACATCGCTGCATGCATGGCCACTGCTCGAGTGTGTTCGCTGGCTGCTTGTTACAGCAATCACCAAAGTACTGGGACAAGTGATCAGGTAGAGGCAGTGGTGCAAGGCAAGATGGAGGGTACACATGCATAGAAAGGGGTTGAAGTTGAAGCGTGCACACTCACATGCATATGCGTCACCACATCAGCGTGTCAATGGCATGCCAGCATAGGCCTGTGAGGAGTAGGGGCACTGCCCAAGCATCCCATCTCAATCGCTCCTGACCATCGCTGCCTGCCTGCCCCGCCGATGCGTCCTGTCCTGCTGCCACGCCCTGCTGCCGCTGCTGCTGCTCCGTCACCAAACGCAGCTGCCACAGCTGCCGCGCCTCCCGCATGCGCCGCAGCAGCCGCGGGCTGCCTGTGCTGCGCCTGCTGCAACTTGCTGGATCGCTGCTGCTGCCAGGGCTGCTGCTGCCCAGCAACTGCTGCTGCCCCTCTGCAAACTGCTTGAACATCTGCATACCCATGAGGAGAGAAACGCAAGTGCGGTGCGTTAACACACGCACGGTGATGGAGGCAAGCACCGCGGAGCGCAATGCCAGCTTGCAGCACTCACTACGGCATGCCAGCCAGCGACCGCTGCCTTTACTTGCAAAAGCACTTCTCAGACACACAGCTGTGCTCCTCAAAAAATCCGCGGGCATCGATATTGCATACACCTCTTCCTAACAAAAAGCCAACCTGCTCAGCAGTGCCTGAACCCGCCTGGCGCTCCAGGCGCAGCAGCACAAAGGCGCTGCTCAGACGCACAGCTAGTGGCGATGCATGCACCGCTGTTTTAAAACCAACAACACATCGTGGCAGCCCACCTGCCGTTCCAGGCGCAGCAGCACAAAGGCGGGGAGCACCCACGCCAGCAGCGCCAGGAGGAACACTTGGACTTTGGCGCAGCTAACCACCGCGTCTGCGGAGCAGGGTGGCGCAATAGTGCAGGCGCTTGGGCAGTCTGGGCGGCTGCTGCTTTGCAGGGTGGGGGGCATGCTTGCATGCTCCACAGCGACATGCATAGACAGCGATACACAGCTGCATGCACAGCGGCTTCCCCAGATGAACTTGCTCAGCAAGCCGGCCGGCAGTGCACACATGCAGCGCAATGAACAAGAATGCAGCCTCAGCAAGCAAGCAGCAAGCAGCAAGCAGCAAGCAGCAAGCACGCAGCGCTGCACGCGCCTGCCATGGAGCGGTTTGTGAGGGCCAGCGGCGGCGGCACCGGGCGGAAGGGCGCCAGCAGCAAGCCCACCACTTCCGCTGCTCCCACAAAGTGATGGGCCATGCCTGCGATTCAACGAATGAAACCAGCCGCAGGCCCAGGCAGGGCTCAGCTTGGAGCCATGCTGCCAGCCAGCCGGCAACATGGGATCAGCATGGCTGCCACAGTCACACATGGGCAGCCGGCAGCGGCAAGAGTGCATGGCTACATCAGCAGGGGGCAGCAAGGGCAGCAGCGGCAAACGGCTGCTGCGGCGGCAGCTGCACAGCGGCGGCGGCAGCTCCCATCACAGGCAAGAGCTGGGCCTTGAAGTCAACACATGCGCACCTGGCATGGTGTCGCACGCCTGGCGGCACAGCGAGCGCTCCAGGGGCACGACCGCCAGCAGGATGAACGGCTTCAGCAGCACAAAGCGGTGCCAGCGCATGCGGTACCTGCGGCAGGCGGGCAGAGGGCAAGTGAGGCATGGGCCATGTCGAAGAGCGTGGATTGTGAGCCATGGTTCAGTCGGCGTGCTGGCACGGCACCCACCAAACGGCATGGATTGAATCAGCACTGTAGAATCCACCTGAAGGCTTGCCCAGCGCACTCACAGCATTGCGTCCAGGCACTGCCACAGCACGGTTGAGGAGAGGACAAAGGAGCCCAGGAAGGCGGCTGGGGAGGCGGGGGCCAGCTTGTTGGACAGCCGCACAAAGCGCGCCAGCTGGGCGCCGATTGCGTAGTGGAACAGGAAGCTGCAGGGAGGGGTGGGGTGTGCGGTGTGGGGTGGGCACGTTGGGCATGCTTGCAGACAGTCGGTGGCTGGGCGCTCTGCTGAGCTTGGGCGGAGCATTGCAAATGCACATGCAGCAGGCGGCAGGCCAGCTAGCATGCGCCTGTGCCTTGCCCGCTGCCCTGCGACCCCTGACAGGCACCCAGATCAACTCACTGCCAGAACAGCAGGTAGTCGCGGCGCGCAGCATACAGGCCGCGAGCGAAGCGCGAGAGCACCATGGGCCAGAGGCACAGCAGTGCGCAGGCGAGGGCGGCGGCCACCAAGTCTCGGCGGCCCAGCTCCGCCAAGCTGGGGATGAGGCTGACATACACCAGCGCGCCTATGGATGTGCCAAACGTGTCGCTGCGGAATTGGCGCTCCGCAAAGTGCCTGGAGTGGGAGAGAGGGGAGGGCAGCGGCGCCGCTCGGCGGCGCGTCGGTCGCTGCAAGGAATGGGCAGGCCGCAGCTCGACGGCGGCCCGCATAGTATGCAGGGGGCTTAAGAGCATGCAGAATGCCAGCCAGCCCCTTGTAGGCTGGCTGCAAACTACGGGCGAGTGCAACAGAGCGTTTGGGAGCCGTGCGGGGCCCGCCTTGCATCACTACCGCACCTCTCAAACCGCTCCTCCAGCAGGGCCGCGGTGCGGGCGTCCAGCTCGCCCGAAGCGGGCCATTGCTCGCCCGTGCCTTCCGCGGCTGTCATTGCTCTAATTCGACATGCGGACGAGCAGTGGAGGCGGTGAAACGGGGCGGCCAACGCTGTGGCCGCTTTCAGGCGAGCCGCGGCCGCCGCCGCTGCGCGGGCGCCGCCCGCAGCGTGCCGTGCCGTACAAAGAGACAGGCACTCAAGGTCTAGGAGCCCTGCTCCCTGCACCATTGAGCCGAATAGCATCAAGCTTCACAGCGACACGGAGGGAGGGCGCAGCCCGCTCTCCGTCCCCTTGTGGCAGCTGGGCAAGACGTTCTGCGGGGGCGGTGCCCCCGCAGGAGTGGCCGGCCTGAAGCTGGCGAGGCAGGGCCAGGGCTGAAGGAAGCGACGCAGGCCACGGCTGCACAGAGGCCAGGCGGTGGTTAGCAGTATCGCAACCGCCCGGCAACATGCAGGGCCCAGCAGCGAATAAAGACCTGCTCAGCTGCGGGGTTGCCAGCATGTGGCAGACAAAACCGAACAGCATTGACCACTTCCACCTGCTCAAAGAAGAACAGCAAAGTAAGCACACAGATGCAGCGCAGTTTTATGGATGAAGAGTTGACGACATTCTCCGACTTAACAGCGAATGTACAGCTTGACTTGGACAACGCTCGGGGGCGAGGAGGTCAGACGAGCGGAAGCGGTGCGGCATGCGACACGCTGCGGCAAAGTTCAGGGTTGCCAGAGGGCTGCAGGGGCACTTGCATTCGCATGTCGGCTCGTCAGTAATTATCTGATCGGGTCTTTGAGCAGCTTAGGCCTTGTGAACGCGCGTTTTACGGCCGGGCGGTGCGCTGGGCGGGCCGGCAGGCCCAGACGGCGCTGTAAACGCATAAGCACCAAAGCTTCAAGTATAGATCGGCGCCACTGGAGTCAACGGTGAGCGGCAGCGGCCGGCAACAGACCCAACTCCGCCTCCAGCGCTCGGCAGGGCCCAGCCGCTTGAATGCTGATACTTCGCACCGCCATCCGCTTCTTGGTCAACCGCCGCTGCGTGTGCGCCGCCTTCCCCCTGCCGCCGCTCGCCGCCGCCGCCACACCACCTTCACCTCTCTCCCTGGCGCAGTAGACCCCGCCAATGAGCGACAGCGCGCCCGGGGAGTGTCGCCTGCTGTCGGGGCCCGCGGCATGGGCGGCGCAGGTGCTGCTGGCGGCGCTGGCCGTGGCGGCGCTGGCCTACAAGAGGTGAGCTGCCGGCCAGCCGCATGTACCTGCACTGCTGCGGCAATTAAAAGCAAAGGCCACCGCTCCAGAACTCAGCACCGCATTGGAGCCGTGCTTGCAGGCATGTGGAGCGCCCGAAGCGGCCGCTCAAGGTCTGGGGCTTGGACGTGTCCAAGCAGGGGGTCTCCATGCTGGCGGCTCACATTTGCGGTGCGTGGCGGAGGAGGGAGGACCAAGGCTAGCTTGGCCTCTGCTGCTCCCGCTACCGGTGCCTCTGTGGCCTGGCCTCCGAACTCAAGCTGCGGTTGCCTTTCCCACATTTGCCGGCGCTCTGCCCATGCAAACAGGATGCCCTTGGTGGCAAGGCCCTGAAAACCGTTGCACCCACATTGCTCTCATTGCAGGCATTCTCATTGCGCTGATTGCGCACCATTCGGCCACGGCGGCATCATCGGAGTGCTCCTGGTACTTTATGGCCTTCACCTTTGGTGGGTGCTGGGCATTGAGTGGATGTGGGCTTGATCAGTGGATGTGGGCTTGACCATACGCGGCAGTCGGCCGGGCTCCACCCACCTCCCTGCCATGCGCCACACCCCGAGTTGCATGCAGCTTGAAACCCCTGATTGCCTGCCGCGCCTCATGCCTGCCGTCCCTGCTGCCCAACCGCTGTCCACACTGCAGACACTACCTTGGGCCTCTTGTTCACCATCCTACTGCACAAGGCGGCGCTGGCGGGTGCTGCATGGTACGGCCGCCGCGAAGCGCAGCGGCTGGGCAGCGAGGAGCTGCAGCCGGCGATGTGGCCTAGTAGCAGCGGTGACGGTGGCAGCAGCAGTAGCAACCTGGGAGACCGCTGGTTCGAGGTGCTGCAGGCCTGCGGCCACTACGGTGCGTGGGCTGCTGCAGGGAGGGTAGGGATACAGCTAGCTGCTGCACGCTGGCCGGTGTCAGAGGCGGTTCGGCGGCGTGCAGCGGCATTGGCACCGCCTTGCCATGTTACAGCTCCCTTTGATCCCTGTCACTGCACTGACCTGTGCTGCCCCGCCCCACTGTGCTCCTCCTGCCTAGGCGACCCGCCCTCATACCGCCGCTGGGGCATCCAGCTGGCAGAGTGGGTGGCATGTGTTGTGCTGGCGCGAGCGATGTGCGGCACCATTGTCGTGCTGCTGGGGTCGGCGCTGGTGCACGTTGCCCAGGTGAAATGTGCCTGCGGGTTGGAGTGCGTTGTTGGATGTGCCTGTCTGCTTGCTGAGCAGCTGGCAGACTGGAAGACAGACTGGCATTTTGCCAAGCTGGCGCTTCATCTCACCAGTGGACGCCAGCCCAACAGCCCCGCATTAGGTCCCCCTCCCTGCCCCCTGCACTTCTATCGACCAGTGTGATCCAACCCTTCGTTCCTGCTCCCAATCCGCAGGGGCTGGACCGCCTGTTTGAGGGGCACCCCACGCTGCTGCTCTACACAGTCATGGTCTGCTGCCCGCTTCTGATGAACCTTTGCCAGGTGCGGGCAGTTGGGATGGGTTGGATTTCTTGATCACCGCCTGCCTGGCAGGTGGCCGGGAGTGGGGACTCTGCTTCCTAACCCTAATATGTGGAAGCAGTCGCATGTGGAAGCAGTCGCGCCCCCACCATGACCGGCTGCCTGCGGCGGTTTGTGGCAACGCCGTGCACAAACCTCACTCCCTCTGCTGCTGGATCTAGAGTATCTTGAAGAGCAAGCTTCTGTCTCCACCTGCTCGCAGGCGCTCATCCAAGACTTAGTCCTGAAATGGCGCAGCGCCAAAGACGGCACTGCTGCCGGGGATGGCAGCGGCAACCTGAACAGCGGCGGCGGCCCCTCGTTAGCCGACCGCCTTCGCTCGCTGTCACCCTTCCGCAGCCCTGCTAGGCAAGGCCAGGGGCCACCACTTGGGGAGCGCTCGGCGTCGCTGGCCAAGCTGGGCAGCAGCCGAGCGGGGGTGGCGGAGCGCGAAGCGTCGCTGCTGGGGCCTGCTATGCCGCGCAGCGACGCACCAATCACGGTGTGAGCTTGCTAGCCTGTGGGCTGTGTACGTGTCCAATCTGTTCCATAAGCCTGTCCCCTCAGGCGCGTTGCTGCGCTGCCGAACGCATTCCTGCCCGCTCACTGTGATCACCCCCCTTAGCAGCGGTGCAGCCAGCCCCTGATTAGCTCTTTCCTTGTACTGCTTCTTGATATTTGCCTGCTTCTGTGTACTTATCCGCACTGCCCCTGTTGCGTTACATGTCAATAGTATGTATTTTTTGGCTGCAAAATCAAGCCAGCTGCCCCACAACTGCCGTGGAGGCAGGCAAGGCGAGGATGAGAGGAAGAGTTAAACCGATGGCCCGAGTCACAGCAGTGTTGCTGCTGGAGCAGAACAGAAGAGAAGCGATGGTCGTGTCTTGACTGAGGTGCAGTTGATACAGATGGATGGTACGCTGCCGACTTCCCCCATGCCCAGCTGCAGCTTGAGTTGCGGGGGCGCCGCTGCTGCTGCGGTCAACTGCGCCTTCATGCTGCTTAGGCGCCGTTGTAGATGATCGTGTCTTTGGTCAGTTCGGAGGCATCGGTGGGGCCGCAGGGGTCGGTGGAGTTGCTCATCAGGAAGCTGCAGGGCAGTAGGTGGTGGATCAGTCTTACGGTCAGCAAGGGTTGTGCCTACTAAGCCCCCAGCGGGCACGCTGTGCGCCAGGCACAGGGTGGCGGGCGCCAGCAGCGGGTTAGGCACAGGCAGCAGCAGCAGCAGCATTGCTTACGGCTGCTTCTCGGTCGTGAAGTAGGGGCAGTAGCAGGT
>VFQQ010000536.1_pt1 | contig 72726 bp, 60 predicted proteins | sample 3512341 | NCBI WGS metagenome assembly VFQQ01 (sample SAMN10412373, study PRJNA504923) | tailings metagenome | isolation source: Relicate 2 Philex TSF1 revegetated site | place: Philippines: Tuba, Benguet | collected 2017-08-29
GTGTCTTCCATGCCGCGTAACCATGTCAACTGGCGTTTCGCCAGTTGTCTGGTGGCGGCAATTCCCTTCTCCCGCATCGTCTCACGATCACATTCACCATCAAGGTACTGCCAGACCTGGCGATATCCCACGCAGCGCATCGATGGCATGGCAGGCTTCAAATCAGGATACAGTTTCTGCAGTTGCCGCACTTCTTCTATCAGGCCGTTGTCCAGCATCTGGTCAAACCTTAAGGCAATCCGTTCATGAAGGACGCTTCTATCAGATGGCATGAGTGCGAGTTTGAGTAATCGATAAGGTAGCGCCGCAGACTTTTGTACTGCCAGCAATGCAGACATCGTGCGTCCAGAAAGCGTGTGAATTTCCAATGCGCGTTGAATACGTTGCGCATCGGTTGGTTGTAGCCTTGCAGCGGTCTCAGGGTCAATGGTGGCGAGCCTGGCATGCATGCCAGGCCAGCCTATTTCAAGCGCCTCTTGATCCAGTTTGGCACGAATTTCAGGGTTGGCTTGTGGTAAGTCACTCAGCCCCTGCTGTAAGGCATTGAAATACAACATGGTACCACCCACCAAAAGCGGGATCTTGCCACGTGAGGTGATATTCGCCATCAAGCTGAGGGCATCAGTACGAAACTGTGCGGCAGAATAAGCGGCCATTGGACTGATGATATCGATCAAATGGTGCGGCGCACGTTTGAGTGTTTCGGCATCGGGCTTTGCAGTCCCGATATTCATATTCCTGTACACCAGCGCTGAATCAACGCTGATAATTTCCACTGGCAAGCGCTGGAACAGTTCGACCGCAGCGCCCGTCTTGCCACTCGCTGTTGGCCCCATCAAGAAAATTGCGGGTGAAAGACTCATGATGCAGCACCAATTGAGGTCATGCCATAGCGCAGTCGGTACCAGATGATCCCAAACCACTCATGTAAGGCCCAGTAGCTGTTGTAAAGCGACACGGCATCAGGAAGAAAGGTCAGCACCGTGGTCTTGCGCCAGGTGGTAAAAGCAGTGGGCGCTTCAACGACCTCAAAGCCAGCAGATCGAAAGATGGCGGCTGCACGCGGCATATGCCAGGCATGGGTAACCAGGTAGATGCGTTGAATGCCTTCAGCTTGCAGCAAGGCAAAGGCGTTGCGCGCATTTTCATAGGTGTTGCGTGAACCTTGCTCCAGCCATTGGACCGGTACATTGAATTCGGCCAATACACGCTCGGATTGTTCCGCTTCTGATAGCGCATTCCCCTCAGGCGTGCCCCCGGCAATCAAAATAGGCTTGTTGGTCTCTCGATAAAGCCTTGCACCATAGCGCAGGCGCATCAACATCCGCTCGCTAACGGTGTCTTCATCACCATATTCTGGCGCAGCAAAATAGCTTCCTGAGCCAAGAATCACAATGGCATCAGCCGTTTCATATGCCAATGGTTGTGTATGCTGTTCAAGCGTTTGCAATGCATGCGTACTCAGATAAGGCGTAGAGGCCAGCCAGAAGAGCGCCCACGAACTCCACAATAATGCCCTGCTCGACCGCGGATAGTGCTTGAGTACGAGCAGACCCAGCAGAAACAAGAGCAGCAAGCTTAGCGGTGGCAGCAAGAAAGCCGCCAGAAAATTGTTTACTACCCAGGACATCACTATTGGCCGCGCATAAACATCTTGTCGAGTTCGGCCAGCGTCACTTGAAACCAGGTTGGCCGGCCATGATTACATTGCCCGGAACGCTCGGTTGCTTCCATATCCCGCAACAAGGCATTCATCTCGGGGATAGTCAGCATGCGGTTGGCGCGAACCGCTGCATGGCAGGCCATGGTGCCAAGCAGTTCGTTGCGTCGCTCCAGCAATGCCCGACTTGCGCCATATTCACGCAAGTCGCGGAGCACATCTCGCGCTAATGCTGCAGCATCCGCTTCCTGCAGCATAGCAGGAATTGCCCGAACGGCTAGTGTACTGGGCGATAGAATGGCAATCTCGAAGCCTAGTTGCTGGAGACTGTTTTCATGCATGTAAATCGACTCTTGTACAGTGGCCACTTCAAGCGGATCTGCCTGAAAGCTGACTGGCAGCAACAATGGCTGCATGGGGACATTGCTCAAATCCAGCGCCTGTTTCAAACGCTCATACATGATGCGCTCATGCGCTGCATGCATGTCGACAACCACCAGCCCTTGCTGATTTTGCGCCAATATATAAACCCCGTGGAGCTGCCCAAGGGCAAAACCAAGTGGGTACTCAGCTCCTGTGTCTGTCGACATAGGCTGCGTGCGCTGGATGGATGGCGAGATATCCTGCCGGCCCACTTCTGGCTGTATGCCGCCATACAAGGCCTCATAAAAGCGTGTGGGTTCGCCCGCGCGCAGGTCCATGCTGGACTGCTGAGTGGGGTAAGTCTGTTGCTGACTGCCTGATGGTTGGATAGCCGTGGCAGGCGCAAAAGGGTTATAGCCAGACTGGCTTGCCGTCACACTGTTAGACGTTCCGGTGGGAATAGCCAGCGCCTTGTGCAGGGCATGGAAAATAAAACGATGAATGGCTTGCCCATCGCGGAATCGAACCTCTGTTTTGCCTGGATGGACATTGACATCGACCAGTGTGGGATCTAGCTCAAGAAAAAGCACAAAGGCAGGATGCCTGTCGTGATGTAAAACATCTTGATACGCCTGTCGTATGGCATGCGCAATCAGCTTGTCGCGGACAAATCGCCCGTTGACATACACATACTGCGCATTACGATTGCTGCGATTAAAGGTGGGCTTCGCCGCTAAGCCCCACAAGCGCAGATCAGCCACAGATTCATCAATACTTAACGACTCTGCTAGAAACTCCTTGCCAAGCACATCGCCAAAACGTCTATCAGCGGATCCGGCTGGATAGCGGCTCAATACCCGGCCATTATGCTGCAATGTAAATGTCACATCCGGGCGGGAAAGCGCAACGCGTGCATAGGTGGTCTCGCAATGACCAAACTCCGTCGCCTCGGTTTTTAGAAATTTTCGACGCGCCGGCGTATTGAAATAGAGGTCGTTGACTTCAACTATCGTACCCACATCCAATGCAGCAGGTTCCACTGCAGAAATGGCGCTCCCTTCAGAGCTGATTTGCCAGGCGTGTCGCGCCTCGCTTGCCCGACTTAACAGCAGGGTTCTTGAAACCGATGCAATGCTGGCGAGCGCCTCACCACGAAAACCCAGACTCCCGACGGATTCCAGGTCTTCCAGCGTGGCAATTTTACTGGTGGCATGGCGGGTCAGTGCCATGGCCAAATCATCCTGAGTGATCCCCACCCCATTGTCGGCAACCCGCAACTGTTTCACCCCGCCCTGCTGCAGCGCTACCTGAATCTCATTACTGCCCGCATCAAGACAGTTTTCCAGAAGCTCCTTCAATGCTGAAGCTGGGCGCTCTACAACCTCGCCTGCCGCAATCTGGCTAACCAACTGATCTGGCAGCAGTTTGATGGATGCCATTGGTCTCTAACTTTCCAAGGTAATGGTTTCAAGGTACTCAGGCACTTGCACATTCCAGCCCAGCTTTTCCTCAATTCTGTGCCGTAATGCATCGGCAGCAACCGGCTCACCGTGGGTCAGGAAAGTCTGCTTGGGCGCAGCTGAAAAATGATATAACCATTCCAGCATCTCGTTGTAGTCCGCATGTGCCGAGAGATTGGAAATCATCTCAACCTCGGCATTAATGGGAACATACTCGCCATGTATCTTGACGCTTTCTATACCATTGATCATGGCTGCACCGCGTGTTCCTGCAGCCTGATAGCCCGCAAACAGGATAGTATTGCGCGGATCAGGCCCAAAAGCCTTGATATGGTGTACGACACGGCCACCTGAAGCCATGCCGCTGGCAGACAGGATAATGGCAGGATGGCGCAGTGCATTCAGCGCCTGCGACTCTTCCACACTATTGACCATGCGTGCGCTGCGCGCCAATGTGTGACATTGCGCTGCATCCAATTTGTGGATATCAGGATGACGCATGAAAATTTCTGTGGCATCTACAGCCATCGGGCTATTCAGATAAACAGGCAAATCAGGAATGCGGCCGTTAGCTTTTAACTGCTGGATGTAGTAGAGCAATTCCTGCGCGCGGCCCACTGCGAATACCGGCACGACGACGATGCCACCTCGTGCATACGTGCGATTAATAATCTCAGCAAGTTTGATAGCTGGGTCTTCTGGATCATGCAGACGATCCCCGTAGGTAGACTCCATCACAAGATAATCGGCATGCCGGATAATCGCAGGCGGTACCATTAAAGGATCATTTGGACGGCCCATATCGCCTGTAAACAACACAGTGAGTCCATCGGCTTGCAACTTGACCATGGACGCACCGAGAATATGACCGGCTGGCAACAAGCTGATGCGGACACCGTCGGTCACTTCAAACTGTTGCTCAAAATCCAGCGCTTCAAATCGCTCCAGTGCACGCGCTGCATCGTCCTGCGTGTACAGGGGTAAAGCCGGATGGTGTTTGGAAAAGCCGCGCTTATTGGCATAGCGCGCCTCTTCTTCTTGCAGGTGCGCAGAATCCGGCAGGAGAATTTCGCAAAGATCTCGGGTGGCAGCACTGCAATACACATTGCCGTCATAGCCGTTTTTTATCAACAGGGGCAAATAACCACTATGGTCAATATGCGCATGTGTCAGTACAACAGCATCAACGGAAGCAGGGTCAATCGGTAGCTCTGCCCAGTTCTTGAGCCGTAACTGCTTCAGGCCCTGGAACAACCCGCAATCAATCATGACGCGCTTGCCTTGATGGGTCGTAACCAAATATTTGGAACCGGTAACCGTCCCTGTTGCGCCTAAAAATGTGATCTTCATGAAATACCCAATGGATGTGTGTGTCTATTTTAAGGCTTGGCGCAAAGACGAATGCTCACCCTGCCTTTGCAACTCTTGCATGAATTGCCCAACCGCCTTTGCAAGCGGCTACTGAGCTACTCCCGGTAGACCCTATCCAGCTCAGCTAAATTACTCGGCCGCCACTCTGGTTTTGGACAACGGCGGATTACTGGCAAAATATTTCTTGATACCCGCCAGTATGGATGCCGCCATTTTGTCCTGATATCCAGGATCATTCAGCTTTTTCTCTTCTTCCGGATTGCTGATAAATGCGGTCTCTACAAGAATTGATGGAATGTCTGGCGACTTGAGCACAGCAAAGCCTGCCTGCTCGACATGAGGCTTGTGTAGCTTGTTGATTTCACCAATATGACCCAATACCGCTTTGCCCAGTTTCAGACTGTCGTTAATCGTGGCAGTTTGCGATAAATCCAGTAGCGTGCGTGCCAGATGCGGGTCTTTTACATCCAGACTGACGCCACCAATCAAGTCGGATTCATTTTCCTTCTGCGCCAGATAGCGCGCCATTGCGCTGGTTGCGCCGCGTTCAGAAAGCGCAAATACAGAAGAACCTCTGGCTTCTGGCCTGGTAAAGGCATCTGCGTGGATGGATACAAACAGGTCGGCCTGCATTTTACGGGCCTTATTCACGCGACCATTCAAGGGAATAAAATAATCGCCGTCACGCGTGAGCATTGCACGCATATTGGGCTCTTTATCGATCAAAGCCTTGAGCTTTTTAGAAATGGATAGCGTGATATGCTTTTCGTAACTGCCTTTGGCACCTCTGGCTCCCGGGTCCTCACCACCGTGACCGGCATCAATGGCAATCATGATCATGCGGCTATCCGGCCTTTTATCGACTGGCACATCAGGCTTGGGCGCAGGTTCAGGCAATTGATCCGACATCACTGGTGGTACCGGTGTTTCAGTCGCATCTGGTGTCGTTATTTCTGGCGCATCTTGCAGGCCATCGCGCTTCTGCAGCAGCGCCATGAGCGGATCTACCAGCGGATAGATATCCAGCACAAGTCGGTGTTTGTATTGTCCGGCCGGAGGCAATTGAAACAGCTCCGGCTTGACCTCTGATTTTAAATCTACCACCACGCGCACCACGCCTGGCTTGAACATGCCGACACGCACTTGCTTGATATAAGGGTCACTGGAAAGGATTTTGTCGCTCAAGCTAAGCAAGGCAGGTCCAATTTCAGCATCCTGTAAATCAATGACCAGGCGATCTGGGTCCTTAAGCGTCAGCATGGTATGACTGATTGGCTGGGTGGATTCAAGGGTGATGCGAGTGTAATCAGGTGCGGGCCATACCCGGGCAGCACTAATAGAGAGTGTTGCGCTATTGCCTTGTATTGAGGCCAGCAAGGCGATGGCGACTATCAGCTGGAAAAAATGTCGGATCAAGCGTGTTCCCCTGCCAAGCCATGCAGGCATTCAATGCCCAGCGAGGAATTCGCATGTAGTTTCAGGCGCCGCCCTGTAGATTCTGGCGTGAGCATCAAGTCCAGATCAGCTTTCGGCAATACATGGGCTGCCTTCTCTGGCCATTCAACCAGGCAGACGCTACTGGCATTGAAATAATCCCTGAATCCTGCCGCTTCCCATTCATCTTCATCCATAAACCGATATAAGTCAAAATGATAGATGTTGAACCTAGAAATAGCATAAGGTTCAACCAGTGTGTAGGTTGGGCTTTTCACCTTTCCGGTATGTCCCAACCCATTCAGCATGCCACGCACCAGCGTGGTCTTGCCAGCGCCCAGATCGCCATGCAAATATATAATCAATCCCGGTTGCAGCACGGCGGCAATCAAGGCACCCAATTGCAGGGTCTCTGCTTCATCTGCAAGGTAGCGTGTAAAATCAGTGTTCATATGAATAGTAACGATCTATCTTCACTTGCCGTCGACATCAAGCGTTGGGGCATGGCACTTGGCTTTTCGGCCATAGGTATTACAGACACCGACCTGAGTCACGCCGAACAGGCACATCGTGATTGGCTGGCTAAAGGCTTTCATGGTGAGATGGATTATATGGCAAAACATGGGGATAAACGAACCCGTCCCGCTGAATTGGTCCCGGGCACGGTTCGTATCATCACGGCAAGAATGGATTATTTCCCCCCAGATGCTGCTAACAGTGAGGCAGTACTTGCAGATGGCGAGAAAGCGTTTATTTCCCGTTATGCATTGGGACGCGACTACCACAAAGTGCTTCGTCAGCGTCTGCAGGGCTTGTGTGATCGCATTACAAAGGAAGCAGGCCCCTTTGGGTATCGGGTGTTCACAGACAGCGCGCCGGTGCTTGAGGTAGCGTTAGCAGAAAAGGCCGGCCTCGGTTGGCGTGGCAAGCATACCCTGCTGCTCTCACGGGAAGCTGGCTCATGGTTTTTTCTTGGTGAAATCTACACCGACCTGCCTTTGCCGATTGATGCCCCGGGACAAAACCACTGCGGCACCTGTCAGGCTTGTATGGATATTTGCCCATCGCAAGCGATTGTTGCCCCTTATGAAGTAGATGCACGCCGATGTGTTTCCTATCTGACCATCGAGCTTAAGGACAGCATCCCTGAAGACTTACGACCGCTCATTGGTAATCGTGTGTATGGTTGTGATGATTGCCAGATCGCCTGCCCATGGAATCGCTTTGGACGGCTTGCTGCTGTGGATGATTTTTATGTGCGTCATGGTCTCGACAATATCAGCCTAACGACGCTGTTTGCATGGGATGAGGCCCAGTTCAAGACTAATATGGCCGGGAGTGCGATTTATCGTATTGGTTACGTGCAATGGCTTCGCAATTTGGCGGTGGGGCTTGGGAACGCCCCATCTTCTCCGGATGTAATTGTAGCCCTTGAATCGCGCTTGAATAATCCGCACCCGATCATTCGAGAACATGTTGAATGGGCACTCGCCCAGCACACGCTCAGGTCAGGGAGCAGCACAAGCATGCCTCCTAGCCCCTAGTGGCTAGGGCGTTTTGGGTTTGGGAGCAGGAGCAGGTGCGGGCTCAGGCTTGTTCATCATGCAGGTTTCCGTGCCATAGTTGCCGCCAAAATCATCGGGCTCAAAATATTCATTGCGAAAACTCCAGCGTCCGCCGGATTCACGTTTTACAGTCGCCAGCCCGGTGGTAGGTTCGCCACGGCGGCGTTGATTGTCCAGATAAAAGCTGCTGGCAAGCTGATTTCCATTGGAGACGGCATTGCCATAAAACTTCACAGAATTTTCTGTTTCGGCAGTGTATTCATATACACCGATCCTAGCATGGCTACTCACCAGATTCAGTCGCAACGTCACTGTCACAGCATACTTCCCAACCTGCGAGTTCTCGCCTTTGCAACTGTAGGTGCCGCTATAATTGGGGCCGACAAATTTGGGTATTTTCTGCCCCTGATTCTGGGTGCCTGCATTGGCGGTTGAAGCAAGAAATAAAACAATGGCGATGACGAGTTTCATTCAGGTGACTTGAAATGATGAATAATTCAAAAAAATAGGATTGTAACTTGAGAACCTGGCTAAAACATTTGTTTTGCCAGGTTTTTTATAAAATGTCATATCAGATTGATGTTGATCGACCATATCTCCCTTATCATGTCGCATTCGACTGCTTCGTATAACTTCTTAAACCTAATCTAGCGCCATGCCCCAAATCAAAACTGCGTTGTTTTCTGCACTTAACCTGTTTCTACTGATCATATTCAGTGTCTGGTTCTGGAATCTAAACCAGCCCGTCACGCTAGTCACACCCACCTTGCCTGATCATGGCAACATGCAATGCGCGTCCTATGCGCCTTATTACAAACCTGGTCAAAGCCCCTTTATCAAGGGGACCCATATCAGCAAACAGCAAATACGCCATGACTTGGCGATATTGGCGCAGAGATTTGATTGTGTCCGGACATATTCTGTTGGTCAGGGGCTTGATTACGTGCCTGAAGCTGCCGCTGAGATTGGACTGGAAGTACTGCTGGGCGTGTGGATTGGCTGGACTGAGGCTGAAAACCAAAAAGAACTCAAGCTCGGCATTAAACTTGCCAATCAGTACCCGGATGTGATTCGTGGTTTGATCATCGGCAACGAGGTATTGTTGCGTCAGGAACAACCAAGAGACAAATTGATCGCGTATATCCAAGAGGCCAATGCAGCGACTGATGTCCCAGTGACCTATGCTGATGTCTGGGAGTTCTGGCTGAGAAACCAAGAATTGGAATCCGCTGTTGATTACATTACGGTTCATGTGTTGCCATATTGGGAGGATGATCCGCAATCCATTGAATATGCCATTCCACATGCAAATGCAGTGATGGACGAGCTATCTCACACTTTCAGCAAACCGCTTTTTATTGGCGAAACCGGTTGGCCAAGTGTTGGTCGCCATCGAAGTGCTTCAGCCCCAGGTGCAGTCAACCAGGCACGCTATATTCGCGAGTTTCTTGAAATCGCTCAGGAGAAAGGCTGGAACTACAACCTGATTGAAGCGATTGACCAACCTTGGAAACGCATACTTGAAGGGACTGTTGGCGGCCATTGGGGGCTCTATGATACTAACCTACAACCCAAGTTCAGCCTGGATCAAGCCAAGGCGGAACGTGAAGATGGCATCTCGCCCTTGATCTGGGTGCTGGGCTGGATCTTGTTATTCGGTTTATGGATGAGCCTCGCGCTCAGGATCAAGAAACGAAACGCCTATTTTCATATGTTGCCGCTGGCTGCATTAAGTGGACTTGTGGCCTATTGGCAGCTCGGCTACCTGATCAGTGCCTGCCGTGACATTTGGGAGTGGTTGGCCCTTGGAGGCGCCGCCCTGCTTGGTTGGGTCATCATACTCATGATCCCGGCACTCAAAGAAGATATGCAATGGGCAAAAAATGCCATGTACTCGCTGATTTGGCTGCTCACGCTGACAGCGATGATTGCCACTGCCTTGATTGTGTTTGATGGTCGCTACCGTGATTTTCCCCTGAGTCTGTATGCCTTGCCTGCTCTACAACTCGGGTTGGTATGCATTCTGTCAGGTATCAGCATTGGAGGACTTGATGGACGATATCGCCTGTTTGCCTTGCTTGCAGTTATTTATGCAGGCTTCGCATTGTGGCCAGAACCCCTTAATCAACATGCCTGGTGGTGGCTGGGGATCACATTACTGTTGCTCTTGTCTGGCTTTCAAAATATAGCCATGGCTAGACAGGGTTCATCACGCAAATGATTAAACGACTATCTCAGCCCCTACTGTTTGCAGTGGTCATTGCATTGCTGCATGTGTCCGTCTGGTTTGTGATTAACCGCGCATTGCCACTGATTGATGCCCCTACCATTGTGCATGGCTTTGCTTATAGTGGATTCCAGGAAGATCAAAGCCCGCTGGAGCAAACCTATCCCAGCACGTCTGATCTTATTAAGGATTTGCGACTACTTGATCCCCTCACCAACCGGATTCGCACTTATGGAGCCATAGAAAATCCGGAAGTGATTGCACTGGCTCAGGTGGTGGGTCTGCAAGTCACAGCTGGTGCTTGGATAGGCCCTGATGATACGGCCAATGAGCGTGAAATCCGTACCTTGCTTGCCAAGGCAGAACTTTACCCCAATGTTGAACGCTTAATTATTGGTAACGAGGCACTTCTGAGAAACGATCTTCCCGTCAGCCAGTTAATTGATTATCTTGATTACGTCCGCTCCGAGACGACGCTGCCCATTTCAACCGCAGAGCCCTGGCATGTCTGGCTCAAGCATCCAGAGCTGGTCAAGCATGTCGATTATATAGCGGTGCACCTGCTACCTTACCATGAAGGCGTGCCTGTTGAGCAAGCAGTCGACTACTCCATTGAACGCTATCAGGAGTTGATGGCAGCTTACCCCCGTAAGAAAATTGTCATCACTGAAATTGGCTGGCCTAGCCGTGGCCCAGCCATTGGTGCCTCGGTCGCATCTCAGGTCAATCAGGCCAGATTTGTACGTGAATTTCTGGCCAAAACTGCTTATGAAAATTACGACTATTACCTCATGGAGGCCATAGATCAGCCCTGGAAAGTGGATATTGAAGGCTGGGCTGGTGCGTACTGGGGAATGTTTGATGCCAGCCGCAATCCCAAATACTCGCTGGCTGGTGCTATTCCCAAAGATAATCGATGGATTACCAAGGCCACTTGGTCGACCTTACTGGCATTTCTGCCCATTTTATTCATTGCCTATCGCTTCCGACACTGGAGGCTCGGTGGCAGACTTTCCATGGCCATTATCCTACAGGCCTGCCTAACGACATTGGTCATCACCTGGAGCCTGCCGGGCGATTACTACTACACGTTACGAGACTTTGTCATTCTGGTCGGCCTGATTATTGCCATGCTAATGACGGCGGCTGTATTGATGATATATGGCATTGAGTTCAGCGAAGTGATGTTCAAGGGTGGTTGGCGGCGCTACTACCAGCGGGCAAACCCCCTCCCCCCTGATCAACAGAAGTTTGTCTCTGTGCATTTTGCTTGCTACCACGAACCCCCGGAGATGGTAATTGCCACCATTGAAAGCCTCTCAAAGCTTGAGTACAGCAATTTTGAGGTGATTGTGGTGGATAACAACACCAAGGATGAAGCACTGTGGAAGCCGGTTGAGGCCTATATAGCCACCCTGCCATCCCATTTCCGTTTTTTCCATCTTCCCAAGTGGCCGGGGTTTAAGGCAGGGGCATTGAATTTCGCCTTGCAGCAGACGGATCCACGGGCTGAGATTATCGGCGTTGTGGACGCAGATTATATTGTCACCTCGGACTGGCTGGCGGCATTGATTCCCCATTTCGCTCCCGATGATGTAGCCGTTGTGCAAGCGCCACAAGCCCATCGCGATTGGGAACAACACTTCTTCCGCCGCATGAGCAACTGGGAGTTCGAGGGCTTTTTCCGGATTGGCATGCATCATCGCCATGAACGTAATGCCCTTATTCAGCATGGCACCATGACGCTAGTGCGCAGAAAGGCACTCCATGATGTCGGTGGCTGGTCAGAATGGTGTATTTGCGAGGATACCGAACTGGGTCTGAGGCTACTCGAAGAAGGTTACGAATTGCGTTATGTTGATGAAACCTTTGGCCGCGGCCTGACACCCTCAAATTACAAGGCACTTAAATCGCAGCGCTTCCGCTGGGCCTTTGGTGCCATGCAAATCCTCAAGCATCATTTGCCCAATCTGTTAGGCAAATCAAACTTGAGCTTCGGTCAGCGCTACCACTTCCTGACGGGTTGGTTTGGCTGGCTGGGGGATGCCTTGCAGCTGTTTTTCACCATGGGGTCCATTGGCTGGACGCTTGCCATGCTGGCCTTCCCCAAGTCATTTAGTCTGCCAGTGTCTATCATGCTGGCGCCCATCTTGTGCTTCCTGGTGATTAAAGGCGCGATGGGGCCGATTCTTTATCGCAGGACTATGAACTGCGGCTGGAAAGATATCTTTGGGGCTTCACTCGCCAGTCTTGGGCTGTCACATGCCATTGCAAAGGGCATTATCATGGGGATCATTCAGAAAAATGGTGTCTTCAAACCTACTGCCAAAGGCAAAGGTTTTGCTGGCGGCCTTGCGATTATTGAACCCGTCCGTGAAGAAGCCCTGCTTCTATTTGCATTGATACTCTCCGCTACGGCAATGATTGCGACGCGCGGTGCAGATAACCTGGATGCTCAGCTCTGGGTCGCCATGCTCAGCCTGCAAACGCTGCCTTATATCAGTGCAATTGCTAGTCAGATCATAGCGCTGCGTCCGGAGAAAACGGCCTGAAATGAAAGTGGGTTGAGTTAAGGAAGCCCTGAAAAGTCCTACATGGCCGCGACAACTTCAGGGCTTTCAGATACGCGTTGCGATTCAGCAGCGAGTAAAGCAGCGCCTATCATCCCGGCGTGATCCCCGCTTGAGGAAATGCTGACACGTATGCGTCCGCGCAGCACCGGGATCAAATCGGTGTCAAGGCGCGCATCAAATGTTGGCTGCATCAGCGCCCAGGCCTGACTCATCCCGCCACCAATGACGACATGTTCCACATCCACCACTTTGAGGATGCTTGCTAGCACCTGAGCAAGTGCTGCGCCAGCAGCCTGATAGGCCGCCAAAGCATGAATATCTCCTTGCTCGGCCATCCCGGCAATCTCAGCTGCGCTCAAGTGCTTTCCGGTTAATTCTGAGTAGGTAATTTGTACACCACTGGCAGAGGCATACTGTTCCAGGCAACCAAGATTGCCACAGCCGCATACTCGCCCACCTGCTCGTACGATGATGTGACCGACTTCCATGGCAACACCATGCTGGCCTGGGTATGGTTGACCATTCAAAATAAGCCCACCGCCAACACCCGTACCCAAGCCAATATAGATCAGATTTTGACAATCTTCAGGATGCAACCTGAATTCGCCATAGGCTGCGGCCAGTGCATCATTTTCCACCACCACTGGACGTCCGATCAAAGGCGCCAGATCAGCCGCTAGATCCACATTTTGCAAGCCGGGCAAATTCGGAGATTGTGCGATTCTCTGGCTATTAGGGTCGATAAAGCCAGGAAAGCCTATACCAACCGCCACGACTCCAGGAAACGCATCCAGTACAGCAAGCAGAGCTTTACTGCTGGTTTGAATAATCTTTTGCCAGGCAATTGCTGGTGGATGGCTTTTGCATAAACCGGAAAAATCTGCCTCAGTTCTCGATTCATGGATCAGACGTTGACCATCAACAACGCCGATACGCAGGTTGGTGCCGCCAATATCAACGCCGATATGCAAAGCCATATTTAATTTAATTGATTAATAAAAATTAATAATTATTTGATTCTAATATTTATTTCAATTCCATCTTCAAGCACATCTTCAGGCCACTGCAAGGTAATGGTGACTGCCTGCATGATCTTTTCAAAGCCAGCTTCAGATTGTGAGACGCTGAAATGCGGACAACTATCAAACGTTGCTGCTACATTGGTACTCAACTCCACCGTGCCGCCCAAGACTTCATCGTCCAGAGCAATCTCTCTGAAACCCGCCAATTGTAATGGCTGACCAAATCCACAGGGGATATTTTCCCCTATCCTGAAACGGCCGGCCGGGCCATCACAGCTAGGCATCGCCATATTCAACTCAACCCTGAAAGACCCCTTAGGGACTTTGGTGAACTTGTAATGCACAGATAGCGTGTCAGCCTGCAAACTGATCTTCTTGCCTACTTTTCCACCTTTGTGTGAGGCACAAAAGTCCAGTGAAGTTTTGCTGCTTGTCGGACGGCGATAATTGAGCGGCTCCACTTCATCATCACAGACCCAGTAATCCAGGAACAAGGTTTTACGCTGCAGATCAGTTGCCAGATCCGCCTGGGTGATTTCATGCTTGAGGCTCATGCGCTCATGCGGATTTGAGATACCCTCCCCGCTATGTCCATGGTCCGGTTGGGCATGGACCTTGCGGTGATAGTGCTCAGGTTGCCTGGTCAATGTGTCGCCAAAGTTGTGTTTAAGCTTATAGGCGTCAAACTCGCAAATCGAGGCTGTTCCATCCAGTCTGGCAACAGCCTGTAGAACACCATTTTGTAGAAAAGCCTCATCATGACCATCAAGATCAAGATCAAGCAAGAACTTGCCCGGCCTTTGTGTGACCGCATCCAGCAAGGTTTCCAGCTCCAATATGGCGTTATAGATGGCACGACGTAAATGCGGCAGGTAAAGGCCCCCAAAAAGCCCGTGCCAATAAGCATCATTGGCCTGGCTCTCGTATAGCGCCTTCAGCATTTCTGGCGTCCGCTTGTTTTCTGGTAGTCCATGGTAACGTTTAGAAAGCTGCAGCATACGCTTATGCATCCAGTTGGATTCTGGATAACGCATAAAAAAGTTACGCCAGATGCCACCACGAATAAAGGGCTTGGTCACTTCAAAGCGATTATGGTGTTTTTCCTGCTGCACTAAATCAGCATAATGATGAGCCGCTGGCACAGGCAAAGTCCATTCGTTCATCTCGATATACGATGCAGTGGGTAGATACACGACCCCTCGGGTCTTCGCCATGGCATGATAGTCCGAATAGCGCATGGGCTTGATGATAGAAGAGTTCAGGACACCTTCAATGAAGCTACGCAGCCAACCACGCTCATAAACCCATTCATAAGTCTCAGGCCAGATACCGAATTTCTCGATGTCATCAAAGTAGATGGCCGCAGACTGCTTGCTTTCATCCGCCAGACTCTCCAGATACCCCACCACTTCCTCTGCCGGTGAAAACGGCAGACGATAACGCAAAGCTTCGGAGATTGGGAACAGATCAATCTGCCGACCATCCTCCTCTGTCGTAAAGTAGCCATTCAGCGTGTTACGGTCCTTGCCGGTGCACATGAAGTGGTAGTCATCCACCGTTACATACTGGATACCTGCATCCGATAATGCCGGCACAACGGATGATTCCCAGACTCGCTCTGTGAGCCAGGCGCCATGTGGAATTTCTCCCAAATGCTGGTTGATATACCCTGATAGTTGCTTGATCTGACCGATCCGGTCTGCTGAGGGAATCGCCGCCAGTACAGGTTCGGTGTACCCTGCCCCAAATAACTCGGCTTGTTCGCGTGCCACCATTTCCTTCAGGAGCGCCATGTCATCAGGATAATGCTGCAGCATGTAATCCAGCAGCCAGCCACTGACATGGATTGCAAATTTGAATTCAGGATATTGATACAACACCCTTAAAAATGGGCCATAACATCGGACATGCGCATCATCCAATACGCTATCAAAGTTTCCGACGGGTTGGTGCGCATGCACCCCTAACAACAACGCGACAGTTTTTGCCAAGCTCTGCTCCCAGCAGAAATAAAATCAGATTTAGGACACTTCCTGACCACGACGCATGGTGCCGCCGGCTGCCGGATCGCCAGCACCCACGCTAATAGGCCTGTTCAGAATCTCAGGCACAGGAAGCTTCAATAGTTTGTATAAATTACTCAAGTTACGCCGGTAAAGGCGGTCAAAGCTATCCACACTCATCGCTGAGTTGTAGTCTCCAAACCACCAGAACCAGTCTGAACCTTCACATATTGCCAGCTGCTTTTCGCAAGCAACCCGCTCATCTGCCGTCAGCTTATTAGCCTGCATTACCATGTCATACTGCTGTTTGGCCTTACACAACAACTCCCAACCCAGATTTTTGTCAGCAGAACCTATCCAGGTACTGAAGCTGCCATAGACCCAACTCCCGGCAGCCACCTGAGGCAAATCCATCACCTCAATAGTTTTAGATTTACCCGCCATTTCCTGAATTTCACTGAAGGTGGTCATCTCGATGTAAGGATGATTCGCCAAAGCCTCATAAAGTTCACTTAGGAAGTAGTAACCGTTGTAAGGGTAGTATTCCCAGGCATTTTCACCATCAAGAATCACGCTAACAACACGATTTTCATTGCTGGCATTCGATTTTCGAATGTATTCAAGCGCTCCCATGAAATCTCGCACTGCGTCATTCGAGTGTATCTTCGAATACTCAAAACCAATCTTGTCTGAAAGCTGGTCGTCTCTGAAAAAACACAGAATATCGTGACTGCCATTGGTTACTCGGTATGGCCTGTAGAGGTACTCATGACGGGGTGGCAGCTCGGATGCTTCAACGGATTTATACAGGCTGTTTGCCAATACACCCTCACCAGTGGCTGCCCATTGCAGCCCATGTTCGGCCATCAGGGATAAGGCAGTATGAGACACTCCGCCCTCTGCTGGCCACATCCCTTTTGGCAATTGACCAAAACGTTGTTGGTGTGATTTTTTAGCTTCTTCAATATGCCAACGCGCTCTAGCCAAGCCACCGGGGTATGGGCCATTATGTGGCAAAGGGGCATACGGCATGGCATCTCGCGCTGAGCGGAAATCCAATAGCAGCGGTAAAATCGGATGATAATGCGGCGTTGTCGATATTTCGATTTGTCCCCTTTTCATCAATGTCTTGTACCGTGGAATCAAATTGGTAATCAGTTCGCCGATCAGCTCAAACAGCTTCAATCTTTCCTCAAGCGTAAACTGATTGCCCTTTTCCATCATCTGTTGGATAAATGGATTGGTGCGCCTGATGCTCTCCCCGATCCAAGCCAGGTGATACCAGACTAGCAAATCTGTCTTGTATTGCGCTGAAAGGTAATTGAAAGGCGCCTTGGATTCAGACTCTAGGGTTTTGTAAATGTTGTACAGCCGCTGATAATGCGCAAAAGGCGAGAGCATTTTTTCATGGTGGCTCTTGAAGCAGCTGTCGATGATGAAGTCGCATCGCTCACGCGATAAATTATTCAGATCCTTCTCGGCAAGCGCTGCAAGTAATGGATCACGAATTTGCCGCGTCTTAAACTGCTCTGCATAGTCTTCCAGCTGGTCCAGTAACACTGGCACAAAGTTGAAGGTCACCCGGGCTTTGGGGTTGGCCTCCAAGTGATACGCCATATCGGTATAGTCTTTGGTGGCGTGCAGATAAGTCCATGGCAACACATATTCACCATTGGTGATATCCCGATAATCGGGCTGATGCATATGCCAATAAAGGTTGAGATAAAGCTTCGGACGATCCGGCATGATATTGATACCCTGACTATTTCTGAAAAACCTGGTTCCAATCGGCCAGAAGTCATTGCTGGACGATTGTCAGCGTGCGTAATGCAATCCTTGCCCCAGCATTTCTGGTGTGACGAGGGTAATGCCCTTGGGGGTCACATAAAAACGCTTCCTGTCTTCCTCTAGATTCACACCAATCTGCATGCCTTCTGGAATCTTGGCCGCTTTGTCTACCACCACATTCTTCAAGGTCACATTTCGACCAACCTCAACTTTGGGCAGCAGTACGGCACCACTGATTGAGCTGTAGCTATGCACACGCACATCTGAAAACAGCACCGAATCATGGACCTTGGTGCCACTGATCAAGCAACCGCCAGACACCAGTGAGTCTGTTGCACCACCACACCGACCTTCATCATTAAAGACAAACTTACACGGCGGCAATTGCTCCTGATATGTCCATATGGGCCACGAGTGATCGTACAAGTTCAATTCTGGGATCACCTTGGTCAATTCCATATTTGCTTCCCAATAAGCATCTACCGTACCAACATCACGCCAGTAGTAGTTGCCATTGGCTGCACCCACGCAGCTATCCGTGAAACGGTGGGCATACACACGATATTTTTTAATGAGGTAAGGAATGATGTCATGCCCGAAATCGTGCGTGGATTTGCGATCATCCGCATCACGAATGAGCTGCTCGTACAAAAATGAGGCGTTAAAGACATAAATTCCCATACTCGCAAAAGCCTGAGTTGGGTCATTCGGCAGCGGATCGGGGTTGGGTGATTTCTCCTGAAAATCCACAACTCGACTATTTTCATCCACCTTGATGACACCAAATGCCTTGGCCTCTTCAATTGGAACATTGATACATGCAATCGTCATGTCAGCTTTGTTACGAACATGATCGGCCAGCATCTGGCCATAATCCATCTTGTAGATGTGATCGCCAGCAAGGATCAGTACATATTCTGGATTCATCATGCGCAGAATGTCCAGATTCTGGAATACAGCATCTGCAGTACCCTTGTACCATTCTTCTTCAATGCGCTGTTGCGCTGGCAGCAGTTCAACAAACTCGTTGAACTCACCACGCAAAAACCCCCAGCCACGCTGGATATGCTGAATGAGACTGTGCGATTTGTATTGGGTCACCACGCCGATGCGCCGAACACCGGAATTGATACAATTCGAAAGTGGGAAATCTACGATACGGAACTTGCCACCAAAGGGAACAGCAGGTTTTGCGCGCCAATTTGTGAGGTCTTTCAAGCGACTACCGCGCCCTCCCGCCAAAATGAGTGCCACCGTATTTTTTGTCAACGCACTGATAAAACGGGAAGATGTTAAATCCTGCTGCATTTTGAGCTCTCCTGATTTATAGTTTGGCAATACACCTTACCAAATGAACAGCAGGAATAAGCTGTTACCGCCTTCATCTACTGCCCTGAAGCCATTATAGGCACGATAATTGGCGGGAATCTAGTAGAATTACCTACAGACTTGCAAATAATTATTGTTGGGACCGACATTGGCTAAGCACGAACAAGACACACAGCAGTATCAGATACTTGAAGCCAGGCATCATGATCCATTCGCCTATCTTGGGTTGCATGGTGAGCCTGGGCAGCAGGTTTTTCGCACCTTTCAGCCACATGCTGATCGCGTCTGGCTAAAAACGCCTGACGGTTGGGATCCTCTGACCAAAACCAACCCGGCAGGCTTGTATACATGGAACGGCACCGCCTCTTTAAACCGCCCTTGCCTCTTACGCATTGAGTCCGGCCATCATAGTATTGAGCAGCATGACCCGTACTCCTTCCCGGCCAGCCTCACCAACGATGAGCTCTATCTTTTTGGACAAGGCCGTTTGCTGGAAGCCCATAAAACGCTAGGGGCACAACTGCGAGAACAATTCGGCATCAATGGCGTCCGCTTCAGCGTCTGGGCGCCCAATGCCGAGCGCGTCAGTGTCGTTGGCAACTTCAACCAGTGGGATGGGCGTGTACATCCAATGCGTGCCAATGGTTCAAGCGGGGTCTGGGATATCTTCATCCCCCACCTTGGTGAAGGCGAACTCTACAAATTTGAGATTCGCAATCGCGATACAGGAAATATTCACGTCAAAACTGATCCCTATGGATTCAGCTTTGAGCAACGGCCTGGCACTGCCGCCAAGGTGACTTCTCATACGCAGCACACTTGGCATGATCGAGCATGGCTGGAAAAGCGGATCACGTCAGACTGGCTCCATGCGCCATTCAATTGCTATGAGGTACATCTTGGCTCGTGGAAACGCGGTAGCGATGGCAGTTTTCTGAGCTATCGCGAGTTGGCAGCCCAACTCATACCCTACGTCAAGGAAATGGGTTACACCCATATCGAACTGCTTCCTGTTTCAGAGCACCCTTTAAACGAGTCATGGGGCTATCAAACCACAGGTTACTTCGGCGTGACCAATCGCTTTGGCAGTCCGGATGACTTACGCTATTTCGTTGACGCCTGCCATCAGGCTGATATTGGGGTTATTCTGGACTGGGTGCCAGGGCACTTTCCCAAAGATGACTGGGCGCTGGCCCGTTTTGATGGCACCGCACTCTACGAACATGAAGATCCACGCCTCGGTGAGCATCAGGAATGGGGTACCTATGTGTTCAACTATGGACGCAATGAGGTACGTAACTTCCTGCTTGCCAATGCGCACTATTGGTTAGGCGAGTTCCACATTGACGGGTTGCGTGTGGATGCCGTGGCTTCCATGCTCTATCTCGATTACGCGCGCAAACACGGTGAATGGCTGCCCAACCAATATGGAGGAAGGGAAAATCTGGATGCCATTGAATTTCTCAAGCAGCTGAACGTGATGGTGCATGAGGACTTCCCAGGTGCTTTGACCATTGCAGAAGAATCAACTGCATGGCCAATGATTTCCCGACCGGTGTATCTTGGCGGTCTCGGATTCTCCATGAAATGGAATATGGGCTGGATGAATGACACACTGGCCTACATCAAGGAAGACCCTGTTCATCGCAGATATCATCACGACAAATTGACCTTTGGGCAGCTCTACGCCTATAGCGAGAACTTTGTGCTGCCTTTTTCACATGATGAAGTTGTGCATGGCAAGCGCTCATTACTCGACAAGATGCCCGGTGATACTTGGCAAAAATTTGCCAATCTACGTCTGTTACTGACTTACCAAATGACCACACCTGGCAAAAAGCTCAATTTCATGGGTAATGAATTCGGTCAAGGCCGCGAATGGAACGTCAACACCAGCCTGGATTGGCATTTGCTTGATACTGAATGGCACCGTGGCGTACAACAATTGACGCGTGACCTGAACCACACCTATAAAAGCTTGCTGGCCTTGCATGATCTGGATTTTGAACAACCTGGATTTGAATGGGTGGATTGTTATGATGCGGATCAATCTGTAATCAGCTACAGCAGACGCGGACGAGATGGCAGTTTTGTGCTGGTAATATTGAATTTCACGCCAGTTCTGCGCAGCAATTACCGGCTCGGCGTACCTGCTCCAGGCTACTATGAAGAAATCATTAATAGTGATGCCGCATGCTACTGTGGTAGTAATCAGGGAAATGCGCCGGGTGTCAATAGTGAACCTATGCCATGGATGCACCATCCACAATCTATTATTGTCACATTGCCGCCTTTAGCTGGTGTCATACTTAAGTTAAAATAGTGTGTAATCATGTTTCTTTAACCAGATTTCCGAAAAATCAATGACCAACCCAACAAATTTCCCTATCTGGCAAGAACTCGCCGATCATCAAAAAGAAGTATTCCCGCTGCATATGCGGGATATGTTTAATCAGGAACCCGAGCGGTTCAAGAAATATTCCATCCAGCTTGATGACTTGCTACTGGATTACTCCAAGAATCGTATTACAGATAAAACGCTGGAGTTGCTATTCAAGCTGGCCCGCCAGATGAATCTTGAAGACATGCGCGAGCGCATGTTCACTGGTGAGAAAATCAACTTTTCCGAACATCGCGCCGTTCTCCACACTGCCCTGCGCAACCGCAGCAATACGCCGGTCTATGTTGATGGCAAGGATGTGATGCCAGATGTGAATCGCGTTCTGGCACAAATGCGCGACTTCAGTGACCGCGTGCGTGATGGCCGTTGGAAAGGATTTACCGGCAAAAAAATTACCGATGTGGTCAATATTGGGATTGGTGGTTCAGACTTGGGCCCGCTCATGGCTTGCAACGCACTCAAACCTTATGCCAGCCCTGACCTGAATGCTCACTTCGTGGCTAACGTTGATGGTGCGCATCTCGCACGTGTGCTGGAGAAATGCCATCCTGAAACCACGTTGTTTATTGTGGCTTCCAAGACCTTTACCACACAGGAAACCATGACCAACGCGCGCTCAGCACGTGATTGGTTAATGAAGAGCACGACCAACCAGGCTGATATTGCGAAGCACTTTGTTGCTTTATCGACAAACGCCAAGGCCGTGAAGGAATTTGGCATTGATACCGCCAATATGTTTGAATTCTGGGATTGGGTAGGTGGCCGCTATTCACTGTGGTCAGCCATTGGCTTATCCATTGCGCTGTATGTCGGCATGGATAACTATGAGGAAATGCTCGCTGGTGGTCACGAAATGGATATCCATTTCCGCACAGCACCGTTGGAGCAGAACATGCCGGTGATCATGGGCCTCATTGGTGTGTGGTACAACAACTTCTTTAACACTGAAACCCATGCCATTCTGCCTTACGATCAAGGGCTTTCACGCTTCACGGCCTATCTGCAACAAGCCGATATGGAGAGTAACGGTAAGTTTGTGGATCGTGATGGCAAGAAAATCAATTACAGCAGCGGCCCGATCATCTGGGGCGAAGTGGGTACCAATGGTCAGCATGCCTTCTATCAGCTGATTCATCAGGGCAACAAGCTGATTCCATGTGATTTTCTGATGCCAATTTACAGTCATTATCCTGTTGGTAAAAACGGCAACGAACACCATAAAATCCTGCTCGCCAATATGTTTGCGCAGACCAAAGCCCTGATGCAAGGCAAGACCGCTATCGAAGTCAAGCACGAGCTTGAGGGATTGGGTATGAGGGATGATGAAATTCGGACACTACTACCGCATCGCGTATTTGGTGGCAACCGCCCGACCAATAGCATACTGTTTGAAAAACTGACTCCTAGAACGCTGGGTAAATTGATTGCCTTGTACGAGCACAAGATTTTTGTGCAAGGGATTATTTGGCACATCAACTCCTTTGACCAATGGGGCGTGGAGTTTGGCAAGCAACTGGCGCAAGGGATCCTCCCACAGCTTCTTGCCGGTGATGGTGCCAGCAATCACGATAGCTCAACCAACGGGCTGATTAACTACGTCAATACCCATTAACGTATTGGTTGGTTAGCTTGCTTGGCTTATTCTAAGTCGTCATTGTGCTATAAAAAAACCCCTGCATATATTTTGCAGGGGTTTTTATTGTGCGTTTAATACACTTATTGCAATCTGAAATTGCCAAATGAAATGTAATTCGCCATGGTGGCACCAAAACGTCTGGCAAAACGTGCTGCAAAGTCCTCGCGTTGGGTAAAGTCCACAATGTTTTCCTGCTTGATGACTTCGCGGGCCACATAATCTGAGCTACCTAATTCATCCGCCAAGCCCATCCGGATACTGGTTTCACCGCTCCAGAATAACCCGCTGAAGGTCTCAGGGGTCTCTTTCAAACGCTCTCCCCGCCCTTCACGCACAACCGCAATGAACTGCTGGTGAATCTCGTCCAGCATGGATTGAGCAAACTCCTGGTGCTTGGGATTAGGTGGTGAGAATGGATCCAGGATGGCCTTGTTTTCTCCTGCCGTCATCAGGCGACGCTCAACCCCGAGTTTTTCCATGGTACCGGTAAACCCGAACCCATCCATCAGCACACCAATTGAGCCGACAATGCTGGCCTTGTCCACATAGATCTTGTCAGCCGCTACCGCAATATAGTAACCACCAGAGGCGCAAATATCCTCAACGACCGCATAGACAGGTGTGTTGGGGTGCAGTTGACGCAATCGCTTGATCTCATCATTGATCAGGCCAGACTGCACAGGACTTCCACCAGGACTATTGATGCGCAGAATCACGCCTTTGGTGCGCTTATTCTCGAAAGCAGATTTGAGGCTGGAGATTACTGCATCTGCATTGACCTCCGAATCACCACCTATCACCCCTTGAATGTCAATCAAGGCTGTATGTTCTGCAGTAGGTTTGGCACCTTTTCCGAGCCAGCCAGCCGCCAAAAAGAGAATCAGAAACAGATAGATAAAGGTCAGCGATTTGAAGAAAATACCCCACAAACGGGCGCGACGCTGTTCCTGCAATGCAGAGGTCGCAAGCTTTTCGATGGTATGGCGTTCCCAATTGCTGCTCTTGTCAGAATGATCCGTCATAAAATATATGCCCTAGGTTTCAAATTGTTTGAGTTCGATTATGATATTGCAGCCGCGCTCCTGCACTGCAATTTTTTGCAAATGTTTGCCTTTGCATGGCCCCATCACACAGTAACCAGTCTCTGGTTGATAGTGAGCGCCATGGGTGGCGCAAATCAGATAATCCTGGGAGACATCAAAAAAATCCCCCTCATTCCAGTCGAGCTCTACCGGCACATGGGCGCAACGGTTCACATACGCTTCAGGCTGGCCATTGTAGCGCACCACAAAACCTGTGACACGCTCGCCCAGCTCAGGTAGTTCAAAGCGTATACCTGATCCACGTTCTTGCAGCTCTTCACTGCTGCATATGATGCGGATTGCCTCAGGCATGTTCCGCCAGCCATTGGTCGAGTGCATCAAAGCGGTCAAAGCATGCCAAAGGGCCCAGTGGCTTCAAGTTCTCAGCTGCATGGGCGCCATACGTGACTGCCAGACTGGCAACCTGTGCGTTGCTGGCCATCTGCAGATCAAAAGTGGTATCGCCTATCATCAGAGTACGCTCAGGCGAGACCGCCAGTTCATCCATGAGTTCCAGCAGCATTTGCGGATGCGGTGTAGAGAAACACTCGTCTACACAACGCGTTGCATGCATGTAACGTCCCAAGCCACTCTGTTCCAATGATTTATTCAAACCATTGCGGCCTTTGCCAGTGGCTACCGCCAGCTTGTAACCGGAATTTCCCAGCCGTTCTATTGCTTCAGTCACCCCTTCAAACAAAGGCGTTTCTTCATCCCGCGCATAATAATAGTAGCGATAACGTGCCACCAGTTGCTGAAACTGGCTTTGACTCAAGCTACCAAACAAGGCGTCAATCGCTTCCGCCAGACCAAGTCCTATAATTTGACTCGCAGCAGCATGATCTGGCACCGGCAAACCGGCATCTGCACTTGCCTGGCGCATGCAATCCACAATCATCGCGGTCGAGTTAGCCAGCGTGCCATCCCAGTCAAAAACGATTAGATCAAATTGTTTAGGCATGTGTCATCGGTTCCAGCAGTTTGAGAAATTTTTCCAGCTCCGGTGGCAGTGGCGCAGTCAGCTTGAGCTTTTCTCCAGAGACCGGATGACGCAAGGAAGTTTCCCATGAGTGTAAAAACATGCGCTTCAAACCACGTTTCTGCATGGCTTTGTTCACATTAAAATCGCCATATTTATCGTCACCTGCAATCGGAAAACCCAGGTGTGACAGCTGCACCCGCAACTGGTGCGTACGGCCAGTCACCAATTGTGCTTCGAGCAAGCTGAATTCCCCAAATCGCTGACGCAGAAAGAAATTGGTTTCAGATATCTGTCCATCTTCCTGCACAGCCACCCTGCGCTCACCACTTGGCAATACGTATTTATGCAGGGGCAGAATCACGCGCTTTTTCTTTTCAGTCCAATCACCATGTACTAGCATCAAGTAACGCTTATCGGTCTGATTGTTGCGTATCGCTTCATGTAAACTCACCAGTGCCGCACGCTTCTTGGCCAGTAGCAGAATGCCTGAAGTCTCACGATCCAGTCGATGCACCAATTCAAGAAACTTGGCGCGCGGCCTTTCCAGGCGCAATTGCTCAATCACGCCACGACTGACCCCGCTACCACCATGCACCGCATAGCCAGCAGGCTTGTCGACCACTAACAAGGCTTCGTCCTCAAAAATCACATGCTGCCCGATATGCTGTGAACTCGGGCCGGGCGATGCCACGGTCTTTTCCGCCACACGAACCGGCGGGATACGCACGACGTCATCCAGGATGAGTTTATAGCTGGCATCTACGCGTTTGCTGTTCACTCGCACCTCACCACTACGCAAAATGCGGTATATGTGACTCTTCGGCACACCTTTCAGGGTCTTGGCGAGAAAATTATCGATACGCTGCCCGGCGCTATTTTCATCCACCGTTGCCATCGTCACTGTGTAATTCTTTTGCGCAAGTTGCTGACTTGCTTTGCTTAAATCGGTCATCTCGCCTATACTACGTTTGCATTTGAAAAAGTTTCGAACTTAATGCGCCAAGCGCTTATTCGAAAATAGCTTAATTGCAACAACAAATACCTTGGTTAACTCGCTCGCCAAATAAAATTAAGTAGCGAATTTGTCACAAATTTACATTGCGCTCTAGCCACCGCAGAAGATGTTGCCGATGCAATACGCGGTAAGAGTTAGCTGGAAACATAGAATTTTAGCCGATAAAGTCGGCTTAGCCGAGTTGCCGTAAGTACAGAAATAACGCATAGAGATTAACTACGCACCGTTACGAAATTTTTCGTTAACTAATTCAGTCTGTTACCCATAATTATTCGTAACAGATATATTTCCAGCGAGCTCACCTACAGCGTGATGTTAATTCGCGGAAAGGCCTTGAAATGGCCAAGTGTTAGTCAAAAGGCGCTACTGAGCGTATACATTCATTACGCATAAGCTCGTGCTAACCCGTATTCAGCCCATACAAACTGAATACCTAAAATCTAGGACCCTGGCCACTAGCCAGCCCAGCAATTCTCACTTGCCGTCACCGGCACACCTTTTGCCCGCCTGAGCGCGGGAGTCATTCAATGAAACGCATGTTATTCAATGCGACGCAATCTGAAGAATTGCGCGTCGCGATTGTTGATGGGCAAAAGCTTATCGACCTGGATATTGAAACCGCTGGAAAAGAACAGCGTAAAAGCAATATCTACAAGGGTGTAATCACCCGCATCGAGCCATCGCTCGAAGCTGCATTTGTCAACTACGGTACTGACCGCCACGGTTTTCTGCCATTCAAGGAAGTTGCCCGCAGTTATTTCCAGGGCGATGCCGAAGGTGGTCGTGCCCGCATTCAGGATGTTCTGAAAGAAGGTCAGGAACTCATTGTTCAAGTGGATAAGGACGAGCGCGGCAACAAAGGCGCCGCCCTCACCACCTTTATCTCATTGGCTGGCCGTTATCTGGTCCTGATGCCAAACAATCCACGTGGTGGCGGTGTTTCCCGTCGTATTGAAGGTGAAGACCGTAACGAGCTGCGTGACACCATGGCGCAGCTGGAAGTACCAAACGGCATGAGCATCATCGCCCGCACCGCTGGTATTGGCCGCTCTCTGGAAGAACTGCAGTGGGATCTGAACTACCTGCTACAACTGTGGACCGCTATTGAAGATGCCTCCACCATCCAGACTGGCGCCTTCCTGATCTATCAGGAAGGCAGCTTGGTGATTCGTGCCATCCGCGATTACTTCCAGCCTGACATTGGTGAAATCCTGATTGATACACCTGACATTCACGAGCAGGCTGTGCAGTTCATGAACCATGTGATGCCCGGCAATGTTGCCCGCGTTAAGCTGTATCAGGATGAAATTCCTCTGTTCTCACGCTTTCAGATTGAACACCAGATTGACACCGCTTTCTCGCGTGAAGTGCGCCTGCCTTCTGGTGGTGCCATTGTTATCGACCACACCGAGGCGCTGGTCTCGATTGATGTGAACTCTGGTCGCTCTACAAAAGGCACTGATATTGAGGCAACGGCCTTTAATACCAACCTTGAAGCAGCTGATGAAGTCGCACGTCAGCTTCGTCTGCGCGATCTGGGTGGCTTGGTCGTCATCGACTTTATTGATATGGAAAACCAGCGCAACCAGCGCGAAGTAGAAAACCGCCTGCGTGATGCCCTGCACTATGATCGTGCCCGTGTTCAAACCGGCAAGATCTCACGCTTTGGTCTGCTTGAACTGTCACGTCAGCGCCTGCGCCCAAGCCTGGGTGAATCCAATCACATGCCATGCCCACGCTGCCACGGCACTGGTCATATCCGCGGCATTGAATCCACCGCATTGCATATCCTGCGCATTGTCCAGGAAGAAGCCATGAAGGAAAACAGCGCCGTGATTCAGGTGCAGTTACCTGTTGAAGCCGCTACTTTCCTGCTCAATGAAAAACGCGCAGATATCCACAAGATCGAACAGCGCATGGGCGTTGAAGTGGTACTGATTCCGAACATTCATATGGAAACACCTAACTACAACATCCTGCGTATTCGTAGTGATGATGTGGCTGAGGAAGGTGGTCGCGCCAGCTATGAAATGGTTGAACTGCCCAGCGAAGAAGTCATTAGCGCTGTGGCCAACCAACCCAAACTGGTCAAGGTGGAAGCCGCCGTCAAGGGTATTACACCGGCATCCCCTGCCCCACGTGAAAAAGTGATCGAAGAGACCAAGCCAGGCATTATCAGCCGAATTATGGGTTGGTTCAGCAAGCCTGCTGAACCCAAAGAAACTACCAGACCTGATAGCCAACGCCGTGATGGTGGCCGTGGTAATCGCCGCAACCGCAATAATCGTAACCGTGGTGAACGTTCGGAACGCAATGCGCAGACTGGCAATGCAGAGCGCCAAGTCAATGGCAATGAACGTGGTAACCGTCAGCCTCAGGGACGTCCGCAAGGGCAGCAAGCCCAACGCAATGAGCGTGTAGAGCGTCAACCCACTGAGGCAAAGCCAGCATTGGCCACTGCGACACCCGCAGAGAATACCAATGAACCAAGAGGCCGTCGTAACCGTAATCGACGTGATCGTGGCCAACGTGGTGAAAATGCACAGCGTGATAACCAGCAAGAGAAGGTCTTGGCAACTGCAGCTGTAGCAGAAACAGCTACCGCTCAGGAGCCAACGCAAATGCCATTGATTGCGCCTGTACAGAATGAGGTTGCACCTGTTGAAGTCGCCGCGCTTGAGGCTTCTGCTCCAGAAGTATCTGCATTGGCCACACCAATGGTGGATACAGGCAATACACCTGAGAGTGAAGCCAAGCCAGCCAGAAAACAAGAAAGCAAACAGCAAGAAAACAAACAGGAAGCCAAGCAGGATAAAGCGCCAAAAGTCTCTACAGACAAGGCAAACACTGCTGAAGCTGGAAGCCCTTCTGCACCAGAGGGTGAAAAAACCACTTCAGAAACAAAAGCAGCAGCGCCAATGGCAGAAGCTGAACCTGCGGCTAAGACTGAGAAAGCAGCATCAAAAGCAACTGAGTCTGCTGAAGCTGTTGCCGATAAAGACGCTGAAAAAGCAGAGAAAAAGCCAAGAGCCCCCCGTCGTCGTAAGCCTGAAGCTGAATCCAAGCCTGTAGACTTGGCAGCCAGTGGCTTGGAGCTGGTTGAAACCAAGGGCGATGCCATCAAGGTTGAAGTGACGGTGACGGAGCAGCCTGCACCAGCACGTAAAAGCCGCAAACCAGCCGCCTGGCAGAACAAGGCCAGCGAAAGTGCTCAGGAAGAGCCATTAGTAATTGTGCAAACACAACAGAAGTAATGTGTTTTAAGCACCTCAAAGCCCCGCTCGCGGGGCTTTTTTATTGTTCAGCCTTTTAAAATTTTCAACACTTCATCAACCGCAGCAATTTACGAACGCGGAAGACAGGCATAGACTGTGGCGCACTATCCAAGAGAGACGGTATGCGTCATGGCACTTGAGAACCCAGCATCACTACCCAAGAACGTGATTAAGGCATTGGAAAAAGGCCGCATGATCGAAGCCAACAAATTGTTACGCTCGCAGGCCAATATGGGGCTTAAGGAATCAAAAGAGGCGATTGAAGCCTATACCAAATCACACAGCCAGACCCAGCCACCGCGTTCAGCGCCTATGCGCACCGGAGATCAAAGAAGCCCGGCCGGATTGGTCATCATGATTGCGCTAGCCTTGCTCGGCTATGCCATGTACATGGTTTTGGCTGAATAATATGTCTAAGGCGCAAGGCGGTTTGCCACTAATTCCTTTGGTATCGGGTTTTCTCGGAGGTTTGCTGGTATGTTTGGCTATTGCTTCGCTGACCAATCGCAACGAAGCCTGGGATGCTGATCTCTACTACTCAACAGGTATTCCTGTGATGTGTCTGATCATCTTTCTGTTGAGCTTTTTATTTCCTGAAAAACCATGGCGCTGGACGATTGCCATGGCTGCAGGTCAGTTTGCATCCGCCCTCATCAATGGCAGCTCGCTCTCCCTTTGGCCGTTGGCGCTGATCTTCATGACCGTTATTTCAATTCCACAATTCGTAAGCGGATTTCTCGCCGCCAAGCTGGCATTACGTTATCGAAATCAGGCCTGACCCGGCATCTCATCAGGAATTTCTGCACCGTAAAACTTGACCTTGAGTTTCTTGAGTTGGTCGCGATACTCCGCTGCCTTTTCAAACTCAAGGTTTTTGGCACTATCCAACATGGCTTTCTCAAGCCGTTTGATTTCCTTCAGAATCTGCTTCTCGCTCATCGCTTCATAGCTGGCTCTATCCTGCGCCGCCTGAAGCTCACGCTTGGCATCATCCTTATCATAAACACCTTCAATAATGTCCTTAATGCGTTTGGTGACACCTCTTGGTGTAATGCCATGGGCTTCGTTAAACGCCAGCTGCTTTTTGCGACGACGTTCAGTTTCATCCATCGCCAGTTTCATTGAGCGCGTGATGTGATTGGCGTAAAAGATCACCTTGCCGTTCAGGTTGCGTGCTGCACGCCCTGACGTCTGAATCAATGAACGCTCCGAGCGCAGGAAACCCTCTTTATCTGCATCCAGCACAGCCACCAGAGATACCTCGGGAATATCCAGCCCCTCACGCAGCAGGTTGATCCCCACCAGTACATCAAACTCGCCCAAACGCAGATCGCGAATGATCTCGACACGCTCAACCGTATCAATATCCGAATGCAGGTAGCGCACCTTGACGCCATGCTCTGCCAGATAATCGGTTAAGTCCTCTGCCATGCGTTTGGTGAGCGTGGTGGCAAGCACCCGCTCGCCCACCGCCACACGCAGCTTGATTTCAGACAGCAGATCATCCACCTGCGTATCTGCCGGTTTTACAATAATCTCAGGGTCCACTAAGCCGGTTGGACGGGCAATCATCTCGACCACCTGTTCCTGGTGCGTTCTTTCATATTCAGCCGGCGTGGCAGAAATAAACACGCACTGACGCATGATTTTTTCAAACTCTTCAAACTTTAGAGGTCGGTTGTCCAGCGCTGAGGGCAATCTAAACCCATAATCCACCAGATTTTCCTTACGCGCACGGTCACCTTTATACATGCCTCCAATCTGCGGTACGGTGACATGGCTCTCGTCGATGATCATCAAGGCATTTTCAGGCAAATAATCAATCAAGGTGGGCGGCGCATCGCCAGGCTGGCGGCCAGTCAGATGGCGGCTATAGTTTTCAATGCCCTTGCAGAAGCCAATCTCATTCAGCATTTCCAGATCAAAGCGCGTGCGCTGTTCAATCCGCTGCGCCTCTACCAGCTTGTTGTTCTTGATAAAGAAGTCCACTCGCTCACGCAGTTCCTGCTTGATGGTTTCCATCGCCCGCAGCGTAGCTTCGCGCGCTGTCACATAATGACTGGATGGAAAAATGCGGAAATTATGAATCTTGTGGTGAATCTGGCCGGTTAATGGATCGAACATGGTGATGGCTTCAATTTCATCATCAAACAGACTAATGCGCACAGCCGTTTCACTGTGTTCTGAGGGAAACACATCCAGTACATCGCCACGCACCCGGAATGCGCCACGAGAAAAATCGAAATCATTACGTTCATACTGCATGGCGATCAGCTTATTCACGATATCGCGCTGACTGATTTTCATACCTGCATGTATATGCAGCACCATGCCGTGATACTCGCCCGGATCGCCAATACCGTAGATGGCCGAGACGGTGGCGACAATGATGCTATCCTCGCGCTCCAGCAATGCCTTGGTGGCAGAAAGCCGCATCTGCTCTATGTGGTCATTGATGCTGGAGTCTTTTTCAATAAAGAGATCACGCGATGGTACGTAAGCTTCAGGCTGATAGTAATCGTAGTAAGAAACAAAGTACTCAACCGCATTGTTGGGGAAGAACTCGCGGAACTCAGAGTAAAGCTGGGCAGCCAGAGTTTTGTTAGGTGCCATCACAATAGCTGGACGCCCAAGTTGAGCAATGACGTTCGCCATGGTGTAAGTCTTGCCTGAGCCGGTCACACCCAGCAGAGTCTGAAATTTCATGCCCTGTTGCAGGCCGGAAACTAGCTTTTCAATGGCAACAGGCTGGTCACCTGCCGGTGGAAATGGCTGGTGAAGCTGGTATCGACTATTGGGATAGGTAACGATCACGACGCAGGCCAAGTAAAAACCTCATATTCTAACAGGCTCCATGTCGAACTTTGCGGCTATCTCAGCAGTCATCTCACAACAGCTTATAAGAAAATATTCTGGGGAATGCCATGCGTTTTATATTATTAATGGTTGCCTTGATTGGCATCCAGCCTACTGCTTATGCCTATAATCAGGCCAAATTGCTTGATGCCTTTTTTTCATCGGTGATGATACGGGGCTACAAGGCAGATGGTGGCTTGGCCTATGGCTCTGGTGTGGTGGTCGGTGAAAACAAGGTGCTCACCAATTGCCATACTTTCAGAGAAACCAATCAAGCCTGGGTGTCTCGCGGTGAAGACTCTTTTGCCATCGTGTCCATGAAGGTCAACCGCTGGCATGACCTGTGCCTGCTACAGACTGACAATCTACCAGTTAAGCCTGTGAAAATCGGCAATAGTCATGACATTAAGAAAGGCCATCAAGTGGTTGCCATTGGTCACTCCAGCGGCGTCCCTACCCCGTTGACGTCCAATGGTGCAGTCAAATCTCTGTTTGAGATGGACCAAGGCAAAGTCATACGCAGCACCGCACGCTTTGCGCTAGGTGCCAGTGGCAGCGGCCTGTTTGATGATGATGGCCGCTTAATTGGCATCAACACCTTCAAGACTGGTGGCCGCAATGCCTATTTTTATGCATTGCCTATCGAATGGCTGAATGAACTTGAGCAACGCGCTTCTGAAACGCAGCTGCCAATCCAGGGCAATGCTTTCTGGGAAGGCATCATGCCGGAGACTATGCCATTTTTCCTGCAAATTGCCGGGCCAGAGCTGAAGGAAGACTGGGCAAGACTGGAAAACATCTCTCAAAAATGGATACTGGCTGAGCCTGATAACTCAGATGCCTGGTATGAATTGGGCTTTGCCCGTGAAAAGCTTGGCAACCTGGTTGAGGCAGAAAAAGCCTATCGGAAATCGATAGAATTGGACGCCGTCAACACGGATGCCTTGTATCGGGTGGGCATTCTGGCCTCGCTTAAGGGCGATAGCGCTGAAGTGGAAGCTATCAACCTGAACCTGAACAAAATCGACAAGGACATTGCAGCAGCCTTCAGCAAAGAAACGAGCTGCCCTACAAGTTGTTGATTTCTGTCAGAATAGCCGTGACGAAGGGTTGAAATTGTGAGTAGAATTACGTTTTTTCACTTTTCAACCCTTTTTCAAGGATTTTGATCTTGCTGCCTCCGGATTTGGTGCTTTCCGCACGCGTACAAACCATTAAGGAATCCCCTACACTGGCTGTGACAGCCCGTGCAGCCAAACTAAAAGCCGAAGGCCGTGACATTATCGGGCTGGGTGCAGGTGAACCCGATTTTGACACCCCACAACACATCAAGGACGCTGCCAAGAAAGCAATCGACAGCGGATTTACCAAATATACCCCGGTAGCTGGCATTGTTGGACTGAAAAAAGCCATTGTCGCTAAGTTCAAGCGCGACAACGATTTTGACTACTCCGAGAAAGAAGTCATCGTTGGCGTAGGTGGTAAGCAGTGTATTTTCAATCTTGCGCTGGCTGTTTTGAATCCGGGCGACGAAGTGATTGTCCCCGCCCCTTACTGGGTTTCCTATGCGGATATCGCACTGGTTGCAGGCGCCAAGCCTGTGATCATTGAATGCGGCATTGAGCAGGATTTCAAGCTACTGCCGGAGCAGCTTGAAGCCGCCATTACCCCCAACACCAAGCTCTTTATGATCAACTCCCCGTCCAACCCAACGGGCTCGGTATACAGCCTGAAAGAGCTGCAGGCGCTGGGCGAGGTGCTGAAGCGTCATCCGCATGTACTGGTCGCTACGGATGATATGTACGAGCACGTTAACCTTACAGGTGACAAGTTCTACAACATCCTCAATGCTGCGCCAGAACTGAAAGAGCGCTGCATTGTGCTGAATGGCGTCTCAAAAGCCTATTCCATGACTGGCTGGCGTATCGGTTATGCAGCAGGTCCGGCTTACATCATCAAGGCCATGGAAATTCTGCAATCGCAATCTACCTCCAACCCCACCTCCATTTCCCAGGTGGCTGCTCAAGCAGCGTTGGAAGGCCCGCAGGAATGCATTCAGCCCATGGTAGAAGCTTTTATTAAGCGCCACGATTTTGTCGTCAACCGCTTCAACCAGATGCCAGGTCTCAAGTGTATCAAGGCGGGCGGTGCTTTCTATGCCTTCCCAGATGCACGTGAAGCCATTAGCAATCTGCACAAGGCTGGCAAAATCAACACGCCAACCGACATGGCCTTCTCTGAGTATCTGCTAGAGCATGTCGGCGTGGCCGTGGTGCCGGGTTCTGCTTTTGGTGCAGAAGGCTATTTCCGGATTTCCTTTGCCACCTCCATGGAAAACCTCACTGAAGCGCTCAATCGCATCGAAAAAGCACTGTCATAAGGCATTTTTACAAAGCATTGTCAGTGTGACATCACCAAACAAACGGGCGTAAAAGCCCGTTTGTCGTTTCTGCAGGCGCATTCCAGCACTATGAATGCCTTATGCGCTGTTCCTATGTTGAGGACTGGCGCACTGGTTTATTTTTTGCTTGAATTTCATTCGTCATACTGGTTTGAACATGCGTTTTTGCAGCCATGAATGCATACCAGCAAACATGGTCAAACCTTGATCACAACCCATTCAACATAAGGCCATAGCGATGAACGCATTTTCAGATATCGACGGCATCTTGTTTGATCTGGATGGCGTCCTCTATACTGGCTCCAAAGTGATTGAAGGTGCCATTGAAGCGGTTGAACGCATCCGCGCGAGCCGTCTGCAATGCCGCTTTGTGACCAATACCAGCACGCTCTCGCTTGCCTCGCTGCAACAGAAAATCAATGCGCTCGGCTTTGATATTCCCGCCCATGAAATTATCAGTGCGCCACAGGCGGCCTTGCGCTATCTGCAAAAGCAACATGAGCCGGTATGCCGATTACTGCTGGCTGATGACGTTAAGCAGGATTTCAAAGCCTTTAAACAATCGGATACTGAGGCAGACTATATCGTGGTGGGCGATATGGGCGAGAAATGGTCTTACCCGATACTCAATGAAGTATTCAATAGCCTAGTGAACGGTGCCAAGCTGATTGCCATTCACAAAAACAAATTCTGGCAAACCGAGCAAGGCCTTAAGCTAGATATTGGTGGCTTTATTCATGGCCTGGAATACGCCAGCGGCAAACAGGCCATGATCATAGGCAAACCCTCTGCGGATTTTTTTCAGGCAGCGCTTGATGATATGCAGCTACAAGCCGCACAGGTGGTCATGATAGGCGATGACATTGATTCTGATGTGGGCGGCGCGCAGCAAGCCGGGCTTAAAGGTATTTTGGTCAAAACAGGCAAATACCGGCAAATCTACGCGGACGCATCTGCCATTAAGCCCGACGCCATCATTGAATCAATTGCTGATTTACCCGCCCTGCTGGCGCTGTAGCGCTTAATACGGCGTAAGGCAGGTTAATCCTTCTTGCTGCCTCCAAACAGGTTTTTCAGCTTTTCAGCGGCCTGTATGCCCACTGTAGCCCCTGCCGGGCCAGCAATGGCTGCACCCGCAGCAGCACCTGCCAATGCTGCCTTGGTGGGGAACGCCATCGGCTTATCCACCGTGCCACTGATATTCAACGGCACTTCAACCAGCGTCGCACCTTTCTTAACGGCCACCTTCACCTCTCCATCCAGTGCCTTGTTTGGCTTGATTTTTACATCACCGCTCGCATTCAATGCGCCGGATGCCACCTGAAGATTGCGCAAGTGATATTGCTTGCCAGAAATATTCAATACACCTGAGAGCCTGTCAAACTTGGTTTCGCCACCAGTTTCACCAGAAGTCAGCAGCAGGCTCGCGGCCTTCATCAAATCCAAACCGGTCAACACGCCATTCTCAACCTTGAATGGGAATTGCGCTTGCAGCTTGTCCGCCAATTCAGCGGGCGATTTTGCAGCAGCCTTAAAATTACCATTGCCACTCAGCTTGCCGCTCAACCTTGTATTGGGGCTCGCCATTGCCACCGGTTTACTCAGTTCAAGACCACTCACATCCAGTTTGCCATCCATCTTCCAACCAGACTGCCAATCCAGCACCGCACTCATATTCACCTTGCCTTCATACAGCTCAGCATCCAATTGCTGAATGTCCAGCTTATCGTCAGTCAGCATCATCTGACCATGTAGCTTATCAATCAGCAAAGGCATGCCCACAGGCACTGTCCAACGATCAGCCTTCAGCGTTAACATCTGGCTGTCACCTTCCGGCACCAGATCCAGCTTGAGTTTGCCATCTGTCGTTTCAAATCGTGCAGATTCCGGTTTATTGTCTGCCTTCAGGTTGATATCCACATCAAACTCAGGCAAATCCATGTTCGGCCAGATCAACTGCGCGCGCGAAACGCTAATTTCACGAATCACCAGCGTGGTGGTGCTTTCTTCCTCATCCTCACTGGATAAGTTAGAGAGAATATCCAGCGCAGATTCCTTGATCACAGGCCGATCCACCTTGATGCTGGAAATAGTTTTCACATCCGAGAACAGGGATGACAACGCTGGCACCACCGCCACTTCTTCCACGCTAAAGTCTTCCTGATCACCCACCACCACCTCACCAATATTCAGGCGTGGGGTTGGCAGAACCGCAACCCGCATAAAACCTATCTTGACGGGTACGGCCAGCTTTTCTGAGGCAATTTGTTCCACCTGACCAATGTAAGAAGACATGGGGATCAAGAACGGCACAACCAGTAATACCGCTAGCACAACCGCCCCGATAATGAGTGCCCGCTTATATTTCTTCAAAATTTATCCTCACTGAATGTTGACCAAAGTGCCTTGAGTCAGTATTATCACGCCTTCACCGATTCCCCGATAGCTCAGTCGGTAGAGCAACGGACTGTTAATCCGTGTGTCCCTGGTTCGAGCCCAGGTCGGGGAGCCAAATAATCAATGACTTAGGATAATAGTTTAAACTTCAGTACAAAAATTTGTGCCAAATTTGTGCCAATTATTCTTAATATCATTAAAAAAAGTAAACATAAGAATCTAGAATAAGACAAATAATCAATTTTCACTGGAAAAAGCGTGTAGTTATCTACACGTTTTTTTTTGCTTTTTTCACAGAGTTTTATAGCACTTTAAAGGTATTAATTGATTTAAATACAATATGTTAATAGCATATTCTAGTGATACAAGAAAGATGACAAAGTAATTGTTGTTTATGTTTGATTAACGGATAGTAAGTCCGTGTGTCGCAATAGATTTTACTAAACAAAAAATTAATTAATTTGTATCTAATCAATAAGATGGATTCATTCTATGCACTGTTGTGCCAAAAAGTCCGTTAATCCTGTGCTAATTTTGTGCTATTCCATAAAAGCTAAAAGATGATGATTTTATTAAAAAGGTTTAATCTAAAGTAGGGTTGTAATCAACGAAGTGGGCATTGAGACTGTTTGAATCAAAATAGATTAAAGATGGGAATTCTTCATCTGGCGTTCATTGTGAGGGATGATGAAAATTTTCTATCATTTCAATATAAGCCGGTTCAAGGAAATTTGATTTTTTTGATGAGGCTATCCTGCTCATCGTAATAATAAGCCTCATATGAAATCTTTTTTAGCGAATAAACTTTTTCAATCACAATCTTCGCTGAGTTAACATCCATTGAGAGCACATATTGTTGTCTCTCCTCATCGAGTTCAGCAAATGGAATCACCTTCTCAAACTCAAAACCTTCACCATATCTGAACTCAATGGTATATGGTAAATCTCGCCAATGAATGGTGGCATCATAGCCTTTTGCAACACGGGCAATATCAATATTAGGGTTGCGGGTTTCAATCATTCTGACCACCGCACTGTTCATTAACAGCACGCCCGAAACCACCATTGCGCTGTAGCCAATTTTGCTAAAAAACTTAATTGATATTCTGGGTAAGATGTATCGCATTAGATAGGTAGAAATCACAGCAGCAATCGCTACTAAAGCACCAATTTGCAAAACTTTAAGCGTCATCAGGCCAAAGGAAAAATACAGGCCCAACTTGATAAGATGTAGCACAATCTCATTGGCGGCCCGTGTTGAAACAATTTCTTCCTTGCTCAGCCCGTATCGCAGATATACTCGATTAAATAAAACACCGACAGCACCTGTGAGACCTGAAATCAGGCCAGCCAACATTCCGATAAATCTCAAAAAATGATTTGAGTATTGAGGCTTATTGGTTTCAAGTACCTCCTTTCTGAATATATATGGCAGATTAGATACGAGAAAAATAGCCATACAAAGCTCGATATATATTGGGTCGAGGTAACTTAACAGCCATGCACCCAATGCCACCCCTGGAATTGCAGCAGGTAAAAAGAGTTTTACAATCCGCCAATTAATATGAGTAAAAAATAGAGATAGCTTCGTAATTGAACTGACCGAAGTGCCAATCGTGAGTGCTGCTGGAACTTGTGCTGCAGGTAGCACATAACCCAAAACAGGGATGAGCAATAAGCCTGCACCGCCACCACATATCAGGCTAATGGCAAACGCAAGTAAGGCAACTAGAAAAATGTTAAGGAATAGCATTCAGAAACTTGAAAAATTAACTATAGATTTATAACATTTTTGGATAAAAAACTGTGCCAAAATTGTGTCAAAGTAACAAACGGAACCAAACGTAACCCAACATTTACGAACGGTTTCGTTTGACACAAAAAGTTGGCAGGCTTTGCTAAGTTGTTGAAAATACACTTCTTTTACATCTAAAATCTCGGACTGTTAATCCGTGTGTCCCTGGTTCGAGCCCAGGTCGGGGAGCCAAATCAAGCAAAACAAAGCACCTTTCAGTGACCTGCCCCCAATCGCCATACCAACTTGGAGTTCGGAAATCCGGTTGCAAGGTTAACTGAAATCCTCGTTGAGTTGTTGCTCGATTGATTCGATTTTTTGTTGGCGATGCAGTGCAGCAAATTTGGCAGGTGGCATGCGTTTGCAACTGCTGTGCGGCCTGACCTCGTTGTAATCCTGTCGCCAGTCACTGATGGTGGCTTTTGCTTGAGGTAGCGTCTCGAACCAGTGTTCGTTCAGACACTCGTCACGAAACTTGCCGTTGAAACTCTCGATATAGCCGTTCTGCATCGGTCGCCCCGGCTCGATCAGGATATGCCGGATACCATGCCTGAGCGCCCAGGCCATGAATGCCCGGCTGGTGAACTCCGGCCCATTGTCGGTGCGTACCACATCGGGATAGCCACGAAACAGCGCAGCCTGATCCAGCATGCGTGTTACATAATGCCCCGAGATACCGTAGTCCACGGCAATATCAATACACTCATGACTAAAATCATCAGCTACCGTCAGGCACTTGATGCGCCGTCCGTTGGCCAAGCTGTCGCTGACAAAATCCATGCTCCACACCTCGTTGACGCGCTGCGCGATCTGCAACGGCACGCGTTCTGACAATGGCCGCTTGGCCTTCCTGCGTTTCCTGACTGCCAGATTGGCATCACTGTAGAGCCGATACACACGTTTGTGATTAATGCCGGGAAACGCCGGCCGTAACAGGTCGTGAATACGCCGGTAGCCAAAGCGCCGCCGTGCCTGTGCCAGGTCGATGATGGCAGCACTGAGCTGTGCATTCTCCGACGTGGCTTGCGGCGGGTGGCGGTAACTGTCTCGGGAGAGCCCCACAAGACGGCATGCATGACGTTCGGAAAGACCGTGTTTCTCGATGGCCTTTCCAATCGCGATACGCTTCACTTGTGGGGCTACCTTTTTACCCCGAGCACATCCTTGAGTACGTGCATGTCGAGGTAGGCTTCAGCCAGTAGCTTCTTGAGCCGGTTGTTCTCGATCTCCAGATCACGCAGCCGTTTAGCCTCGGATGCCTGCATGCCACCGAACTTGGCCCGCCACTTGTAGAAGGTGGCATCGCTAAACCCACCCTGACGGCAGAGCTCCTTGACCGGCATGCCTGCTTCGGCTTGTTTCAGAAAGCCGATGATCTGTTCTTCGGTAAATCGTGTGCGTTTCATATCCGTCATTCTCCATAAAATTGACGGATTTCACGAACTTTATATTGGTACGGCAGATGGGGAGCAGGTCATTACGTCCCTTTTAGTGAGCCAAATATGATAAGGCTAGCATTTAAACGCTAGCCTTTTTAATTCCAGAAAATGGTCAAGGAAACAACTGATACCTGCTCGGCCAGATATCGTATTGCTGAGGGTGCATCGGCAGTTTATTAAGCAGTTCGCAAATCTCTTCAACACGGCTCAGGGGCACTGAGACAATCATCATGATTTGCCCTTGCCCAATTTGCTCTTTGGCTTTATCCAGGTCACTATTGGTAAAGCAAGCGCCTAGCATTGCCAGCCATACCGCCCCGGCAACTGCGCCAGTGAACGTGGTAATGGCAAGCACCCCTGTCCAGTGCGTATCAGAATACCAGGGCTGGGTTGCCAGTGTGAGCAGGCCAATCAGCAAGCCCAGAAATGCACCCAACAATGTACCTTTAACACCTTGATGGATGACGTCCCTGCTTTCAAACACATTGGCGCGATGCAGCATCTTGCCGAGTTTGATATCTGGATTGGCGATGAAGTGAATATTGTCGTTATTGACACAGGCTAGCAGTAAGGCTTTCCATGCATGCTGTGCGGATTTGACGTCCGGAAATAGAAATTCCAGTCTGCGGTTCATTTTGTCCTCCTTTGGGAAAGGATTAAGACAAAATCTAAACTACTCCGATGAGAAAAAAAGTCAATGGCTGAGGCTACTTAAGTCATTTTAAGTAGCCTCATCAGGCGCTAATAGAAGATTTAGTTACTGCTGTAGCAGGCGTAGCGCCATTCAGATTCGACACCGGCCATAGTGGTCCAGATATCGGTGAAGTTTTCTTTGTAGATGACATCGCCCTCACCCATTTTTCCGCTGAAATATTGCATGCCACGCACGCGGATTTTTTCATTTTGGCACTGGTATTCAATATGAAACCGGGTGGACTGGTAGGGTTTTCTTGCGAGGAATTTGGTGTTTTTCAGGTCATACAACGACCACATTGAGACAATATTGCCGTATTTCTTGATGGTATTGAGGTCTGCATAAGCGACTTCATCATCATTGGAATCCAGCTGAAACAGCGTGGCATGAACGTTTAGGCTGAAAATGCCCAGCAGTACTGCAATGAGTGTTTGTTTCATATTTATTGTATGTCCTTCTCTCTCCCAAGATGCATTCTAACCAGAATATGGCAGCTGGTTTACACTACAAGTGAGTTTTTTCTGCTTCTGTTTAAGATTTCACTATAAGAAAACAAAGCAGACGCATACCAGCATGCTCTATTAAGGAGTCCAAATGCAAAAGACATCAGGTGCATTTTCATTAGCTGCAAGAGCCAGAAGCTTCAAGCACGCCCTGAGAGGTATCGCATGCATGCTCAGAGGTCAGGTCAATGCGCGTATTCATGCTGCACTTAGCCTGTTGGTGGTTGGGCTGGGGCTGTATCTTGGCTTGTCTGTGGTGGAATGGTGTTTTGTGGTGGTCGCCATCGCCATAGTGTGGATGGCAGAGGCGTTTAACACCGCGATTGAGTTGGTGTGCGACTTGGCTTCCCCTGAGTTTCACCCCTTAGTGAAGCAGGCCAAGGATATTGCGGCAGGTGCTGTGCTACTAGCTGCCATAGGTGCTGCCATGATTGGGCTGGTGGTATTTTTGCCTTATTTGTTAGCGCTGATATAACTAGTGATTGAGCATGTATGTGGCATTGAAAATATGGAGTTTTTTTTAAGCCATTGTATTAATTATTTATTTAATTTTTTGATTGATGGTAAATCTGCGATAAATCAATGGAGCGTCCCTAAAACTCCCACAACAAATACAGAGTTTGTCTGACAGAAAAGTTTTGCTGTCAGGCATATGATGCAATCGTAATTTGGTTCCTCCTTCAGTAGCTTGAATCTCAAAACCCGTCGAGTTTCCTCCAATTTCTCGACGGGATTTTTTTATCCATTTTCTGACCTTGCTGACTGCCGAGTACTTGATCTGGCTAGATGATGGATTACCTGAATCTTCTGAACGAGCCGATGACGACACCCCAAATCTCAAACTGCATCTCACCGGTGATTTCTATCGGGCTGTAATCGGGGCTGGCGTTGGCAGGCAAGAGGCGTGGTGCGCCATGCTTGGTTTTACCCAAGGTTTTAATGGTGAACTCGCCATCAATATTCGCCAAGATAATATCGCCCACGCTAGCTACTTTTGACCGATCCACCACGGCCTTGTCGCCCGGCATCAGGCCCACATCAATCATGGAATAACCTTGGATCGTGACAAAAAAGGTATTTTCATTGTTGTCGATCAAAAACTGGTTGGGATCCAGCCTTTTCTCAACATGATCATCGGCAGCAGAAGGTAAGCCTGCCGGCACTTTTGAGCTGAATAATGGCAAGGCTACTGAGCTTGCATCATGCTTGGGGTAGGCAAATTCATTTAGTGCGCCCATGCTTGCTACTAGGCGCTTTTTAACCAGGGCAGAAACAAAGTCCCTGACATCGCCCACTGTACTCTCAGGCACACGAATGACGGTGGATGGCTCTTTTAAGCCAGTTCCAGGCTTGCGGCCTGCACCGGGCCTTTTGCCCCCATGCTGATGTTTACTGTTGTCCATACCGTTTGATTTTGTTACTGACAATCAAGTCTAAGCGCAGCGCTTAGCGTTTGCAAGCGAAATTCTTTTCTACGAATTTATTGATAGCCTATTATTTATATATTTTATATTATATTTTTATATATAATGATAAGCATTATTTTGTGAGGTTGTTCATATGAAAATCGTCATCGTTGGTGGTGTGGCTGCAGGCATGTCTACTGCAGCACGTGCACGCAGATTAAGCGAAAGTACTGAAATCGTGGTCTTGGAGAGAAGACGACATGTTTCTTTTGCGAACTGCGGTCTGCCCTATCACATTGGTGGAGAAATTGAGGATAGGTCGCAACTAATACTGCAAACCCCTGAAACTCTGGCCGAGACCATGAATCTGGATGTGCGCATTGGACACGAAGTGCTGTCAATAAATCGTGAGCAACACCGCATCCGCGTTAGGGATATGGCAAGTGGAACAATATATGAAGAACACTATGACAAACTGGTGCTGAGCCCAGGTGCGCGAGCGGTGCGACCTCCCTTACCTGGTGTTGATCATGCACATATTTACACCTTGCGTAATATTGAGGATATGGATGCCATTAAAGTCGTGGTGGATCAGGGTATCAAACGAGCAGTGGTCATTGGCGCAGGATACATCGGCCTGGAGATGGCAGAGAGCTTGCGCCACCGAAATATTGAAGTAACGCTGGTGGAGCTGTCAGAACACATATTGGCCGCCTCGCTCGACGCGGAAATGGCGCGCGATCTGCAATACCATCTCGAATATCATGGCGTCCAACTGAAACTCTCAACATCTGCCACAGGTTTTGAGGAAAATAACGGACGACTGGCTGTGAAATTCAGCGACAACACCCAGATTGAAGCTGATTTGGTGATTCTGGCTGTTGGGGTGCGTCCTGATATTGGCCTACTAGAAGGCACTGGCATCGCCATCGGCCCGCGCGGCGGAATTGCAGTCAATGCGCATATGCAAACATCTGACCCTGACATTTATGCCGCAGGAGATGCAGTAGAGGTGGTAGATACCATCACTGGACAACCGGCCTTGATTGCACTGGCAGGCCCAGCCAACAGGCAGGGGCGCATTGTGGCAGACCATATTTTTGGACGCAGTAGCACTTACACTTCAACGCAAGGCACGGCTATTGTCAAAGTATTTGAAATGACGGGCGGCAGCACTGGCGCTACTGAGAAATCCCTGAAAACAAAGGGCATCCCCTATCGTAAGGTATATCTGCACCCCTCCGGTCATGCCAGCTATTACCCCGGAACTGCTCCCATGCACATGAAACTGCTGTTTTCACCTGAAGATGGCGGGATACTGGGCGCGCAGGTCGTTGGATTTGATGGTGTTGATAAGCGTATCGACGTGCTGGCAACGGCCTTGCGTGCAGGCATGACGATTGATGATTTAGAAACACTGGAGCTAGCCTATGCGCCACCTTATGGCTCAGCCAAGGATCCAGTGAATATGGCGGGCTTTATTGCCTGCAATCTGCAAAAAGGTGATATCGCATTCTGGTATGCCGAGGATTTTGAATCCATTCGAGACTCCAGCATGCTGATTGATGTACGGAGCAAGACAGAATACGACAGCTGGCATATCCCCGGTGCCATTAACATTCCACTCGGCCAATTGCGTCAACGCGTGGATGCTTTACCCAAAGATCGCCAGATTCTGTTGTATTGCCGGGTTGGATTTCGCAGCTACCTTGCCTATCGCATCCTGACCCAGTCTGGGTTCAAGCGTCTCAAAACATTAGCAGGTGGCTCCAAGACCTTTTGCAGTTATCATCGCACGCCACTGTGTACGGGTCGCCCCGGTATTCCTTTTGTGGCTCATGCGGAAGAAAAACTTGCAACTGAAGCCCAAGCCAGCACCTGTGCCTGATTTGAGCCTATTGCTTCTGCTTGATTGCGAGAACAGCCTGATTGCGCAAGGTACGCAACAGGCCGAGGAGTTTGGTGGAAACTTCCAGCCGATTACTGCTCAACATATCGGCATACAAACAGCCCACGGCCTTGTTGTTGACCATGACTGGCAACAACAGAAAGCTTTTGGCCTCTGAAATATTGCGATACCACTCGGGAATCTTGCCTGCCATTTTGTCGGCAGCGACATCTTCAATGACAATATCCACGCCTTTTTCAATGGCCAGATGAAAGACATCCGGCTTAAATTTGAGGGAGAAGTTGAATTCCGGCAGGATTTGTTCAACCCCTGCCCCAAACCCGAAAATGGCACGCATGCTGTATGATCGTTGATCACGAAACAGCATCACTGCCCGGTTAAACTCCATGCCTCTGTACATGGTTTCCACCACCATATGAAGAATGTCGTTCAGTTGAAAATCGCTGACTAGTGTATTGGTGACATCCTGAATACCGGCTTGAAGCACAGCTTCACTGTCTTCCTGCCGCATCACAGGTACCTGAATAGCATCAGCCCCTGTAGCTGCAGTCTCATCTACAGTTACAGCTGCATGAGAAGCCATCGCCTCATGCGTTGCTGGCTCAGCGACTTCCTGCATGGGTTTACCCGTCCATTCGCCGACCTTGGCAAGCAGCACGCTGTGCCGAGTATTCAAACTGAGGATAGCAGCTCGGGTCGCAATTTCCTCCAGCCCCTGCTCCAGCGCTTGTGTCAATTGTCTCTCATCCAGTTTTATTGCATTTTCATAACGATGCATTAATTGCCGGATGGCTTGCGCCCGTCCCTGCTCATCGGTGTTGCTCACTAGGCTGGTCAATTCATTTGCCAGATTGACCGTCATATTGAGTTGATCCAACTCATTCGCGGGTTTGTTGATTTTTCCACCGGGCAGCATTTGCATGCCAGCGATGAGCCTACCGGGGAAATTCCAGCTTTTGGCAATGCCAATACCCAGATCGCCATAGGAGATGCCCAAGACTTCATGTGAGGCTTTGGACTCAGGCATGCCTTGTGCCACCAGCTGACTGACTTGCTCACTCTCTTCAAAGAAGTAAAACGTTGCCAGCAGCTTGCCTAGATGATGAAAAATGCCACAGATCATGACCTCTTCCAGACTATGAATATGGCTGTTGGCGGATAACTGACGAGCAACCAGCCCGGCAAACAGGGACGCTATAACCTCATCGGCCAGCTTCACCGCATGTGATTTATTCTGCAAAAACTCGATCAGGATAAGTGTCATCGCGACATTGCGCACTGTTTCAAACCCGAGAATGACAACTGCCTTGGATATGGTGTTGATTTTTCCGCCAAACTGTCCATAAGACACCGTGTTAACGAGCTTCAACAGCTTGTTGGTCAACGAGAAATCTTCAAGTATGGTCTTGGTCAGTGTGTTGGTAGAGGCATACTCGGAGCTTGCGATTTTATTGATTTCACTGATGGTATGTGAAAGTGCCGGAAACTCGGCATTGCCTCGCATGCGCCGTAAAAACAGTTCAAGCACACTCTTGCTGGTGTTTTCCAATGACATATCTATTTATTGAATGCGGATTTTCGATGACATCATGGTAGCCTGAACATATTGCTGCCAAGCCCGTGATGTAAGTGACAAAAGCCTCGCAAATATCGGGTTAAATGCAAATAATTCAGGATATTGATGCATTAAAACTAGAAAATATTGCGAATAGGAATTGTTATTGTTAGCATCTTTTGCGTTTTAGCCTGTCTAGCCTATTCTATTGTTGTATGGAGTTCTTCATGTTACGCCGTTTTTTAGTCCCCTTGATGGTATCTACCCTCAGCATCAATATCGCTTATGCTGCCGAGGAAGTTGTTGTGTATTCAGCACGTATTGAGCAGTTGATCAAACCCATGTTTGACGCTTTCACCAAAGAAACTGGCATTCAGGTGAAATACATCACCGACAAAGAAGGCCCACTGATGGAGCGCCTGAGGGCTGAAGGTGCCAATACACCAGCCGATATTCTGTTAACAGTGGATGCTGGCAACCTCTGGCAAGCGAGCAATCTTGGCTTATTGAAGCCCGTGCAATCCAGCGTGTTGGATGCCAATATTCCACCCCATCTGAAAGACCCGGAAGGCCAATGGTATGGGCTTTCTGTACGCGCTCGGACCATTGTGTACAACAAAAGCAAGGTCAAACCCGCTGACCTCTCCACTTATGAGGCGCTCGGCGACGCCAAGTGGAAAAACCGGCTCTGCCTTCGCAGTTCCAAAAAAGTCTATAACCAGTCTCTGGTTGCCATGATGATTGCGGAAAAAGGCGAAGCGGAGACTGAAAAAGTCGTGAAGTCCTGGGTTAACAATCTGGCTACGGATGTTTTTCCTGATGACACTAAAATGATGGAGGCAATTGCTGCTGGCCAGTGCGATGTCGGCATTACCAATACCTACTACTATGGCCGCTTGCTGGAGAAAAATCCCAAGCTCCCGCTCGCCCTGTTCTGGCCTAATCAGGAAACCTCTGGTGTGCATGTGAATATTTCAGGCGCAGGGCTGGTGAAGCATAGCAAACATGAGGCTCAGGCCATTCGGCTGATGGAATTCCTATCCTCGGAAACCGCCCAGCAAATGTATGCTGAAATCAATATGGAGTATCCAGCCAACCCAAGTATCAGACCTGACCCCGTGGTAGCCAAATGGGGCAGTTTCAAGCACAACCTGATCAACATCGCCAAGGCGGGCGAGCTTCAGGCCAGCGCTGTCAGACTGATGGACCGCGCTCGGTACAAGTAAGCCTGCATGCCACCTAGCTCATCCGCCGTATCCAGTCGATTTTCAGGGTTACGGCATCTGCTGTCCGGCAGCTGGCGTCTAACGCCCTTCATCATGGCATGGCTAGTTGCCATGCCTGTGATGATTATTCTAGCTTCGCTGGCATCGCCAGAACCCGACATCTGGGCACATTTATATGAATATGTGCTGGGTGAGCTGTTGGTTAACACTCTCTGGCTGGTGCTGGGCGTTTCTGCTGGCACATTCATGATTGGTACCAGTCTGGGCTGGCTACTTGCGAGCTACCGTTTTCCGGGTAGTCGTGTATTAAGCTGGGCTTTGCTGCTCCCAATGGCGATTCCTGCCTACGTGATGGCGTTTGTGTTTATTGGCCTGCTGGATTTTACCGGCCCTGTGCAAAGCGTGATCCGCGAGCTATTTGGCAGTAGCGCCTGGTTCCCGCGCATCCGCTCTACAGGCGGTGTTATTCTGGTCTTGTCTTTGGCGCTTTATCCTTATGTTTATCTTCTGGCACGCAATGCATTTGCCACGCAGGGCACGCGGGCGATGGAAGCCGCACAGACACTGGGTTTAAATCGAAAGAAAGGTTTTTTCAGGGTTGCCTTGCCGATGGCGCGCCCGTGGATTATTGGCGGCTTGATGCTGGTGTTGATGGAAACGTTGGCTGACTTTGGGACGGTGGCTGTATTTAATTTTGATACATTCACCACCGCCATTTATAAAACCTGGTTTGGAATGTATTCCCTGAATGCGGCATCACAATTGGCATCTATTCTGATTGTGCTGGTATTTGCCTTGCTTGTGATCGAGCAACTGTCCAGAGCGCGCATGCGCTACACGCAAACGGGTCGTGGTCAACCAATACAACGCATCAAGCTGACCGGTATTTCCGCGTGGTTGGCTAGTGGGTTTGGGTTGTTGATTCTTAGCATCGCTTTTATTGTGCCGGCGCTCCAACTGCTATTTTGGGCGAGCGACTTTGTTCTGACGCAAACCGATGCGCGATATATCAGCCTGCTTGGGCATTCATTGATACTTTCAAGCATGACAGCATGCATCATTACAGCGCTCGCTTTGTTGCTGGCATACAGCAAACGTAGCGCAAATATCCCACTCACCCAGACAGCAGTCAGAATCTCCACCATTGGCTATGCCCTGCCCGGGCCTGTGCTGGCGGTGGGTATCTTTATTGTGATTGCCTGGACAGATCAATCGCTACAGGCTTGGCTTAAATCGGCTTTTCATCTGGAAACCGGCAATCTATTGCAAGGTACGTTGTTGATCATGCTGACGGCTTATGTCATTCGCTTTCTGGCGGTGGGCTTTAATGCCGTAGATAGCGCCATGCATCGCCTGCCGATCAGCCTGGACGAGGCATCGCGTTCATTGGGGGTACATGGGCTCACGATGCTACGTCGGGTGCATGCGCCGATATTGGGTAGTGGCCTGATCACCGCTATCATTCTGGTCTTTGTAGATGTGATGAAGGAAATGCCGATTACCTTGATGACAAGGCCATTTGGCTGGGATACCCTTGCAGTCAGAATTTTTGAGTTAACCTCGGAAGGCGAATGGCAACAAGCTGCTTTACCTGCCATCACGCTAGTGCTTGCCGGATTAATTCCCATTATTTTTCTGAGCCGTCAGGCTGACAAAATGCACTCATAAAGCCAGGGAAGCCCTGAACAAGTCCATCATGCTGCTTAAACTTGACCACATTACCCAAGCCTACGACCACCATGTGGTTGTAGATGACTTGTCGCTGCAACTGAACGAGGGGCAGATTGGCTGCCTGCTTGGGCCTTCTGGCTGTGGCAAAACTACCGTGCTGCGCTTGATTGCTGGCTTTGAGTCCCTGCGTCAGGGTGAAATTACCTTAAGAAACCGGGTGGTGGCCAAGCCCGGCTTTAACCTGCCAGCAGAACAACGAAATGTTGGAATGGTGTTTCAGGACTATGCCCTATTCCCACATCTCAAAGTGCTGGAAAACATCATGTTTGGCCTGCATCAACATGGCAAGGCCTACCGTCGCACACGTGCGATGGCAATGCTGGAGGTCGTGGGCTTGGCACAAATGGCGGACAAGTATCCGCACGAACTCTCAGGCGGTCAGCAGCAGCGGATTGCAGTAGCGCGTGCATTGGCGCCCAAGCCCGACCTGTTGTTACTGGATGAGCCTTTTTCCAATCTGGATACGGACTTAAGGGCGCGGCTCTCGATGGAAATCCGGGATGTGATCAAGCAGCAAGGCGCAACAGCCGTGATTGTGACGCATGACCAGCATGAAGCCTTTGCTATGGCGGACGAAATTGGGGTGATGTATCAGGGCAGGATTCAGCAATGGGATACCGCCTACAATCTTTATCATCAACCCAGCACACGGTTTGTGGCAGATTTTGTAGGCAAAGGGGTGTTTCTGGAAGGCACCGTGACTGACCAGCATATGGTCAATACTGACCTGGGCCGCATGAAATGCCAGCTATCTGGCGCAGATCAGTACCATGCACAGGTGGATATTTTGCTCAGACCAGATGACATTGTGCATGATGACAACAGCTCCATGCAGGCGGAAGTCGTCAGCAAGGCATTTCAGGGCGCAGATATTCTTTACACGCTACGACTGGCTTCTGGTCAGCATGTGCTTTCGCTTGTGCCTTCACATCATAACCATGCCACTGGCGAAAAAATTGGCATCCGTCTGGAAATTGATCATGTCATCGCCTTCCCGAAAAGTGCGTGACATCAGATGTGGTCACTACAATAAAAAACGGTCACTTGTAGTGACCGTTTTTTAGCTTGATGCACTAACAAAGGTGCTCATGCGAGGCAGTCGACTAGCGACTACAGTTTGAACCAGCTTAGCGGTTGCAAACGTACATTGTTACTTCAAAGCCGAAACGCATTTCAGTAGCTTCTGGTTTGGTCCACATGATCAAATCTCCTTGTGTTGGTAAGTTAACAACAAACAATGTTGCTGTGTTTGTATGACTGCATTGTGCGCCTTGAGTTTGTCTACCACCATCCCGCTATTCATGATTGAGACCTCATGATTTTCATGAGTCTTATCCAAAAACTCTTGTGGCCTGCTTGTGGTCATAGCTACATATGACCTCAATTGCAGGATGCCATGATGCGAGACACCCAATCAGACGCGTTTCCAGAGCTTCATCGTCACTACATTCCAGAAAACTTTTCAGACCGTATAGCGCTTGGCCTGACCAAATTTCTACGTTTTTTTGCCGATACCTTTTTTGCCAATCGTTATGGTCATCGTGCTGTTGTGCTTGAGACTGTTGCTGCAGTACCAGGCATGGTCGGTGGCGCCCTGCAGCATTTACGCTGCCTGCGGCGGATGGAGGATGATCGGGGCTGGATCCGCACCTTGCTGGACGAAGCGGAAAATGAACGCATGCATTTGATGACCTTCATTCAGATTGCGCAGCCTAATCTGTTTGAGCGACTACTCGTCGTACTGGCACAGGGGATTTTCTATAACCTGTTCTTTGTGCTGTATGTGCTGTCCTCTAAAACCGCACACCGGGTGGTGGGCTATTTTGAGGAAGAAGCCGTGATTAGCTATACCGAATATCTGGCTGGCGTCGACAGTGGCAAATATGAAAACATCGCAGCACCTCAGATTGCAATTGATTACTGGCATTTACCTGCTGATGCACGGTTACGGGATGTGATTATTGCCGTCCGTAACGATGAAGCCGGGCACCGTGATGTTAACCATCAGTTTGCCGACGAACTACGCTAATCCTCAAGTTTTTCAAGGTTGACCAACATGGATAGGCATTTCATCCATTAAGGCCACCTGCTCTCTGAGTTCCAGTATTCTGTCCTGCCAGTATCGTTGGGTATTAAACCAGGGAAAAGCGAAGGGAAACGCTGGATCTTCCCATCGTTTGGCCAGCCAAGCTGAGTAATGAATCAAACGTAAAGTACGCAAAGCTTCTATCAGGTGGGTTTCCCGAGGGTTGAACTCACAAAAGCACTCATATCCAGCAAGAAAATCATTGAGCTGCATTGTCTGCGTATCCCTTTCTCCAGACAATAGCATCCAGATATCTTGAATCGCCGGGCCCATCCGACTGTCATCAAAATCAACGAAATGCGGTCCGGTATCCGTCCATAGCACGTTGCCCAAGTGGCAATCACCATGCAACCTCAGATTTTGAACTTGCCCGGCACGGTCAAAGCAGCGTTTTACACCCTCTAGCGCTTGCGCCAATACGCCGCGATACACTTCTTGCAGATCAGCGGGAATAAAGCCTTGCTCCAACAAATACTGCCCAGGCTCTTCGCCAAAGCAGGCGATACTCAGACTAGGGCGATGCTTGAATGTCTCCAGCATGCCGATGGCATGAATCCTACCAATAAAGCGCCCCATCCACTCCAGATGCTCAGGACGATCCAGTTCAGGCGCTCGGCCGCCCTGTCTTGGAAAAACTGCAAAGCGGAAGCTGGCGTCAGCTTGATTGTAGGTATGCAGCGTATTGTGACTGAATTCGATGGGTGCCACCACCGGGATTTCAGCCGATGCCAGCGCTTGAAGAAACGCATGTTCTTCCTGAATGGCTGCATCTGACCAGCGTGCCGGACGGTAGAACTTGACGACTAGCGGCAAGCCATCTTCGATGCCAACCTGATATACACGATTTTCGTAGCTGTTCAGGGCCAGAAGACGACCATCCGGATGTAAGCCCATGGACTCCAATGCATGGAGGATGGTATCCGGATCCAGTCTATAGAAAGGTGTGTTCGCGTTTGACATTTCTGTATTTTACCTGCAAATACAGAAAATATTTATTTTTTATTAATCAATAAGATATGTTTAATAAATAAACATTTACTTTAAATAAGGCTTTAGCTTCCTCATGATCGCCGATGATTCTGGCTCTACATCGCTGCTGAAAGTATGAATACCTTTACCTTTGGGTAGAATCAGATACTTATAGAAATTCCACATGGGCGGCTCTTTAGTGATGGCGGCCAAATCCTTGTAGAGTGGATTGGCATTGGGGCCGACAACGGATGTTTTTGCCATCATCGGGAAATCAACAGCATAAGTTTTGTGGCAAAAATCGCCAATTTCCTGATTGCTGCCGGGTTCCTGGCGAAAATCATTGGATGGGAAGCCGAGAATGACCAAGCCCTTTTCACGATACTTGCGATGCATGTTTTCAAGCTTTTCAAACTGCGGAGTAAATCCACATTTACTTGCAGTATTAACCAGTAGTATGGGTTTGTCCTGAAAATCACACAGATTGATCTCACTACCCTGCAGGGTAGTCAGTTGATGATTGTAGATACCTTCACAGGCCGCATGCGCCATGCCAGACCCCAATAGACACAACAAGCCAAACAACAGCTTTTTCATTTACCAAATCCCCGAAATCAACACATTAAAACCGATGGTTCAAGCATAGACTGGTTCTTGAGCCAATCGTTCCCCCGAATCCATCTAACAAAAAAGGCCACAGCGTGGCCTTTTCAGGATGATTGATCGCTATGCCGCAATACCTGGCGCAAAATTCAAACTTTGTACACTACCCCAGATGACAAACGTGCATACCATCAAAAATCCCCAGGCTGTGGCCCCCGCCATCAGCACCGCTCCAAACAGTAAATGCACATGTCCCGGCTCTCGTACCTTGAATACCGTTGGAATACCGTAATAAATAAAGCCTGCGGCCGCCATCATCGCAAGCGAGGTCACCACAATATTGACAAGAATATCAGGCACCACAAGAAAGATAGGCGCCATCCACAGGGGCGTAGGTGCAACGGCTGCCAGAATAAAGGCTTCGCGATAACTTGGATGAGCGTCAGCTACTTCAGCTAGCTGACGGATGATGGAGGCCATGGCAGGCACCACCACCAGCTGGATCAGGAAGAACATGATGGCAACCAGCAAGAGTTTTTTGCCTGGCAAAAGATCAAAAAACAATAGGCTGTGATTTTGACCAGCGAGATAAATCATCACCGGAGGAATCAACGCAAAGGGAATGACATGCAAGAGATAAAGCCGATGGATGGATGGTTCGCTGTTCATCAGCGCCTCCCAACCCCGAGTTGGTGTAAAAAACAGTCTAAACAAGGTTACTGGATTCATGCTAACACTCCCCCACGTACTTATTGTTATTTGATAACGACTAAACGACTGAAACTACTCCTGATACAAACTACACCGTTATCCTGAATCTGTCTGGCAATAAAATCAAGCCCGCCAGCCTGATTTTATTAGGGCGTGTTCATTACATCATTAAAAAATGATGGCTGATGCCAGCCAATGCAAAAATACCAATGACAGGCAGAACACCAAGTTTGACTCTGACCAGCATGACCAACGCAATAGCTGCTGCAATTGCAGAAAACCAGTCCACCTCGCCCGGCCACCCATCCGGCCACATGATGTGATAGGCAAAAAACAAAGCCAGATTGAGAATGACGCCCACGATTGCAGCAGTGATGCCGGTGAGTGGTGCAGTGAAATGCGGGTTTTCCTGTGTAGATTCAACCACCGGGCCACCGATAAAAATAAACAGAAATGAGGGCAGAAACGTAAAGAAAGTGGCGATAGATGCTGCGATCACACCGGCCAGCAGCAGGCTCTCACTACCGAATATTTGGTGTGTCCAGCCACCAACAAAGCCCACAAAGGCTACCAGCATAATCAGTGGTCCTGGCGTTGATTCTCCCAACGCAAGTCCATCCATCATCTGCGCCGGGGTCAACCATCCGTAGACATTGATCGCAGCATCATTGATGTAAGGCAGCACGGCATAAGCCCCACCAAAGGTGAGCAGTGCAGCCTTGGTAAAAAACCAGCCAAGTTGGGTTAAAAACCCATTCCAGCCAACAATGACCACCAAGGCACTAATGGCGGCCAACCAGATGCCGAGCCCAACAACAAGCAGCTTGATCAAATGACGGCTGTTATATTGCGCATGCGCTGGCGTTGGCGTGTCGTCATCTATGATCGCGCGAGGATGCTGTGTTGTCTCTGTTCGATGGGATGGGGACTGTTGAAAAATGGACGGATCGAAACGATGCAGCAAAGTACCCGCAAGGGCAGCCCCCAGCACCACGTAGGGAAATGCAACATTGAAGATGGCAACAGCCACAAATGCGCAAAGGCTGATTAACAGCAAAGGTAGCTTTTTGAGGACACGCAGACCGATGCGATAACCGGCAAAGAGTACGATGGCCACCACGGCAGGCTTGATCCCATAGAGCATGCCAGCGATGACGGTGAGATGTCCGTATGCCATGTATATCCATGTCAGGATAGACAAGATTACCAAGGATGGCAGCACAAACAAGCTACCTGCAATGATGCCGCCCCAGGTGCGATGCAGAAGCCAGCCAATGTAAGTGGCCAGTTGCTGGGCTTCCGGCCCCGGCAACATCATGCAGTAATTGAGCGCATGTAGAAAACGCTTTTCTGAAATCCAGCGTTTTTTCTCCACTAGATCATGATGCATGATAGCGATCTGACCAGCCGGGCCGCCGAAACTGATAAAGCCCAGTTTGAGCCAATACCAGAATGCTTCTTTTAGACTAATCTCCGGGTAATCATCTTTGGTGTTGCTCATATTGCAGCCACTGCTTTCAATATCTGGTCATAAACAATTCTAATACGGGTTGGAACTGGCCCTCTTTGTGGCCGGTAGACATAGATATCCCATGGCGGTGGCGTAAATTCATCCAATACACGCACCAAGCGGCCGGATGCCAATGCATCTTGCACCAGACAATCGGCAATCTGTCCCAAACCGACACCCTGCAGCACCATTTGCACTTCGGTTTCGGCATCATCTGTCACGAACACACGCTGACCAGGGGTGACCTGTATACCCTCGGCAAAGTACCAAGGCCAAAGTCGTCCGCTGCTATTATCCACCAATGCGATGGTCGGCATGCTGGCAATATCATCAATGGTTTGGGGAACGCCCGTCTTTTGCAGTAACGCAGGTGTCGCCACCGTCAGAAATGTAATCTTGGCCGTTGCGCGTGCCACGAAACTGCTATCACGCAGAAACCCCACGCGCACGCCAATATCTATCTGTTGCTCAATGACATCTGTGATGGTGTCTGACAAGCGGAGATCTATGGTAATTTGCGGATATTGCAGATTGATTTCAGCCAGGGCATCCAGCAGAAAATGCCGTCCAATCACGGTGGGCGCAGTAATTCTCACCATGCCGGAGATTTGTTGATCAGGACTGGGGTCACTTCGGCGAAACAAGTCATCGATATCGGCAATGCTGCGCTTTGCCCGCAGCACGAGTTGCTCACCGTAATCGGTAATGCGCATGTGGCGTGTGTTGCGGTAGAACAATGGCTCACCCAGCGTGTGTTCCAACTCCTTGATCGCACGCGTCACTGCCTGCGGTGAGACACACAAGCGAACTGCTGCATCCTTGAAGCTGGCAGACTCCGCCGCCACACAAAAGATACGCATCATTTCAAGGCGATTAAGCATATGTCTGATTATTCCATAAAATGGAATTCATAAATAAAGATATTTCCATTTATTTCAAACTATGAATTCCGCATACTTGATGCAATTCGTTTTGCAATCAATCACCTGACTTCATGAGGACAACATGCTCACATTAAACATTAATGGCCAGGATAAAGAATTAGACATCGAAGACAACATGCCGATTTTGTGGGCGCTACGCGATGTTGCCGGCATGACAGGCACCAAGTTTGGCTGCGGCATGGCACAGTGCGGCGCCTGCACGGTGCATCTGGATGGACAAGCAATACGCTCATGCGTCACACCGGCCTCGATGGCCGTTGGTAAAAAGGTCACCACCATTGAAAATGTAGGCAGCGACACGGTTGGCCAGGCAGTGCAATCCGCATGGGCTGAGCTGGATGTAGTGCAATGTGGTTACTGTCAGTCTGGTCAGATTATGGCGGCGACGGCATTACTAGCCAGCAACAAAGCCCCTTCTGATGCAGACATTGACGCCGCCATGAGCGGCAATATTTGTCGCTGCGGGACTTATCCCCGTATTCGCGCCGCCATCCACCACGCTGCCAGCAAACTCGCCTAAGGACTCTTCATGGACGCCATCAAAAATATTTCGAGACGTACTTTTCTGAAAGCCTCAGCTTTTGTTGCTGGTGGATTGGTGATTGCATTTGCCATCCCCCACGCCAAGCGTTTTATGCTGAAAACCGAAGCCAAGAGCAGTGAACAAGCCTTTGCACCCAACGCGTTCCTGCATGTTGGCACTGATGACAGTATTACCGTACTTCTGGCGCACAGTGAAATGGGCCAAAGCATCTGGACAACGCTGCCTATGCTGATTGCTGAAGAACTGGATGTATCGCTCGATAAAATCACGATCAAGCACGCACCTGCAGCACCCGTCTATGCCCACACCGCTTATGGTTTGCAAATTACCGGGGGCTCGACCACCACCTGGTCTGAATTTGACCGCTACCGCCAGGCTGGCGCCATGACACGCGCTCTGCTCATTAATGCTGCTGCGCAAAAAGCTGGAGTCTCTGCCAGCGACTGTGTTACTGAGAATGGCGTGGTGGTGGCTGGATTAGAACGCTATACCTATGGCGAACTGGCGGATGATGCGGCAAAACTCGAGACCCCGGAAAATGTGGCACTCAAGGATCCAGCTAATTGGAAAATCATTGGCAAAGCCACCAAACGACTGGATACCCCTGAAAAGATCAACGGCACGGCGATATTTGGACAGGACATTCAGTTCGAAGGCTTGAAAACGGCCATGGTGGCACGCAGCCCCTATTTTGGCGGCAAACTGAAATCGTATGACGACAGTGCTGCGAAAGCCATCTCTGGTGTGGTAAAAGTGGTGCAAGTCCCCACCGGCGTTGCCGTCATTGCAGAAAACTACTGGGCAGCCAAGCAAGGTCGTGATGCTCTCAAGATTGAATGGGATGCTGGAAGCAATGCAGGGCTTGATACAGAAGCGATGTTCAATGATTTTCGTGAGGCTGCCAAACAGAAAGGTGCAGTTGCGCTGACTGCTGGCGATGTGGAAAGTGGCCTTGCAGCTGCGAGCAAAACGGTCAGTGCTGAGTACACCATGCCCTATTTGGCACATTCCCCGATGGAGCCACTGAACTGCACTGTCAAGATTGGTGAAGATTCCTGTGACATCTGGACGGGCACCCAGATGCCAGGCGTAGATCAAGCTGCAGCAGCTAAAGTGCTGGGTCTCAAACCAGAACTGGTCAATATCCATACACCTTTTCTGGGTGGCGGTTTTGGTCGACGTGCCAACCCGGCTTCTGACTTTGTGGCTGAAGCTGCTGAAGTAGCCAAAGCCGCTGGCATGCCAGTGAAAACGGTTTGGACGCGTGAAGATGACGTCAAAGGCGGGTTCTATCGTCCAATGGCCTTGCACCAAGCCAAGGTTGGGATTGATGACAATGGCATGCCGGTTGCGTGGCAGCATACTTGTGTGAACCAATCGATCATGATGGGAACCCCTTTTGAGGCGTTCATGATCAAGGATGGTGTCGATGCAACCTCAGTAGAAGGCGTGGCAGATTCCCCCTACATCAAGCATGCCGCTCATCATCTAGTGGACTTACATTCCCCAAGATTTGATATTCCGGTGCTGTGGTGGCGCTCAGTCGGCCACAGCCAAAATGCCTTTGTCATGGAAAGCCTGATTGATGAACTGGCCCATGCTGCCAACAAGGATCCACTGGAGTACAGGCGCACATTGCTTAAAGATCATCCTCGCCATCTGGCCGCCTTGAATCTGGCGGCAGAAAAGGCTGACTGGGGGAAACCATTATCTGCAGGCGTAGCGCGTGGCATTGCGGTGCATGAGTCGTTTGGCAGCTATGTTGCGCAAGTAGCAGAGGTCACAGTGAAAGATGGTGAAGTCAAGGTGCATCGCGTGGTATGTGCGATTGACTGCGGCCTTGCCGTGAACCCGGAATCGCTAGTCGCGCAGATGGAGTCCGGCATTGCTTATGGCCTGGGCGCTGCATTGACCAGCGAAATCACGCTGAAAGATGGCCAGATTGTGCAGAACAACTTCAATGACTATCAGGTACTGCGGATGAGCCAAATGCCCAAGGTGGAAGTTCATATTGTGCCCAGCACAGAAAAAATGGGTGGCGCAGGCGAGCCCGGGCTGCCCCCGATTGCACCTGCTGTTGCTAATGCAATCTTTGTGGCTACTGGCAAACGCATCCGCACCCTGCCTATTGGCAATCAATTGGCCTGAAGCCCATGAACTCATTAGACTGGGAAGTATTAAGCCGGGCTGGGGAATGGCTGCAAAACGGCCATCGTGTACATCTTTTTACGGTGATACAGACCTGGGGCTCTGCCCCTCGCCTACCCGGCGCATTACTTGCAATGCGTGAAGATGGTCAGTTTGTGGGCTCAGTGTCTGGTGGCTGTATTGAGGATGATCTTGCCGATAAAGCAAAGCATCAGCAGCTCGCAGATACCCCGGCGATTCTGGAATACGGCGTCAGCCGAGACGAAGCCCAGCGCTTTGGTATTCCTTGCGGTGGTCGGTTGGAGATATTTGCCGAGCCATTGCAGGATGGTGATCACATTCAAGCGCTGCTGGCTTACATCGAAAATCGCCAGCTGGTGAAACGCTCGGTGAATATGCATAGCGGCCAGGTCAAACTCACCGAGGCCTTGCCCGGCAGCAGCGCGAGCAAGGATGGCGACTGGTTTCATAGTTACTTTGGTCCCAAGTGGCGGCTCCTGATTATTGGTGCCAATCAGTTGGCAGAGGTGCTGGCCAATATGGCACAAACCCTGGATTTTGATGTGCTGATTTGTGATCCGCGTGAAGACATGCGCGCGCAATGGCGCGTTCAACAAACCCAGTGGTTGGAAGGCATGCCGGACGATGTAGTGCAAGCCATTCGGCCGGATGCGCATACAGCGATTGTCGCAGTGACCCATGACCCCAAGCTGGATGATATGGCATTGCTTGAAGCTCTGAAATCAGACGCGTTTTACGTGGGCGCTCTGGGATCTCGCAAGAATCAGGAAAAAAGACGCGAGCGCATGCGTATGTTTGATTTGACGGAAAATGAGATCAGCCGCTTACATGGGCCTGTGGGTTTACCGATTGGCAGTCGCACCCCTTCAGAAATTGCAGTTGCGATCCTGGCTGAACTGATTCAGGTGAGAACTGCGCAAAGGCTGGCTGCCGATCAATCAATGCAGGTCAGCCATTCAAGCTGCCTGACCTGATGCAGCGTTCGACTTTAACGCTTGGCGGTTTGATCAAGACTGCGTAAATCGTCCGGGGTATCGATATCCATCAAGATCCCTGCATCGTCACATTCCAGATACACGACAGACTGCGGGTGGCGCGTGATCACCTCACGTGCGCCTGTATCGCCTGAAATAGCGCACAAAGCCTCAAAATAAGCCTGACTGAACCCGACTGGGTGACCACGCTTACCTTGGTACCGAGGCAATACAATCCCCGCACCCGCATCGAGTTGCTGAGCAACAGCTGAAATAGTGGAAGGTAAAATGAATGGCATATCCGCCAGTACAATAACGACGCCTGAAGCCTTGGGAAAAGGATGCCGCAGATAGTGCATGCCCAGCACCAGACTGGCTGACATTTCCTGCTGTGCTTCAGTACATTTGACGATTTGCAAGCCCTCGGTTGCCAACGCATGTGCCAGTGCTTGATCATGCTCACGTATCACGGCCACTGACTGCGGGAGTGCTGATATCAGATGCTGGGCAGCCGCAACTGCCAGCATGCGGCCATCAGCCAATGGTTGGTGCAGTTTGTCTGCATGGCCAAAACGCCGCGAATGCCCGGCTGCCAGCAATAAGCCTACCGCTTGCAAGCAGAACTCCATCGCCACCGGAAAGCGGCCAGCTTCTGAATGTGAGCTACCAGATTAGTACTAGTTGGCAGTTGCAATGCGCCACTGCCTTGGCCCGGTTTCATGTACTGATTCACCTTTGGCATCCACAGCCACCGTGACTGGCATATCCTGCACATCAAATTCATAAATGGCTTCCATGCCCAGATCTTCAAAAGCCACGATACGAGAAGATTTGATGGCCTTGGACACCAGATAGGCTGCGCCGCCGACAGCAATCAGATACACAGACTGGTGTGCGCGAATTGCCGCAATGGCTTCCGGCCCACGCTCTGCCTTGCCTATCATGCCAAGAATGCCAAAATTTTCCAGCATCATCTCGGTGAATTTATCCATTCTGGTCGCGGTTGTTGGACCAGCCGGGCCAACCGCTTCATCGCGCACGGCATCCACAGGGCCAACGTAATAAATGAATCGGTTTTTGAGATCAATTCCTTCCAACCCCTGCCCTTGCTGCAACAGACTTTGCAAACGCTTATGAGCGGCATCACGGGCTGTTAGCAACTTGCCTGAAAGCAAAAGGGTTTCACCGGGCTGCCAACTCTGAATATCCGCATGCGTGACTTTGCCGAGATCAACCCGACGCGCTGCTGCTGGTGGTGCCCAAGCGATATTAGGCCAAATGTCTGCACTGGGCGGCTCCAGTTGCGCTGCACCGCTACCATCCAGCGTGAAATGCACATGACGAGTCGCAGCACAGTTAGGAATGATAGCCACCGGCAATGAAGCAGCATGGGTAGGATAATCACGGATTTTGACATCCAGCACCGTGGTCAGACCGCCCAAGCCTTGGGCGCCAATGCCTAGGGCGTTCACGCGCTCATAAATCTCAAGACGCAGCTCATCCAACCTGCTGGAGGGGCCAAGCTGAATCAATTCATGGATATCGATGGGCACCATCAAGGAGGATTTGGCCAACCACATGGCTTTTTCTGCCGTCCCGCCAATGCCGATGCCCAGCACACCAGGCGGGCACCAGCCTGCACCCATATCCGGCACGGTTTCAACCACCCAATCAGCGATATTGTCTGACGGGTTCAACATGACAAACTTGGCTTTGTTTTCTGATCCACCGCCTTTTGCTGCTATGGAAATATCGACTTTATTTCCGGGCACAATACGGACATGGGTAATTGCCGGTGAATTATCGCGTGTGTTTTTGCGCTCACCCGCTGGATCACTGACAATGGAAGCACGCAAAGGATTATCAGGATAAGCGTAGGCTTGACGCACGCCCTCGTTGACCAGACTTTCCAGATCAACATCTGTATCCCAGCGGACTTGGGAGCCAACATCGATAAACGCAACAACAATGCCGGTATCCTGGCATAGCGGACGCTTGCCCAAGGCACTCATGCGGGAGCTGGTGAGAATTTGCAGCATCGCATCCTTGGCAGCGGGAGAGGCCTCGCGCTGGTAAGCTGCTGTCATCGCCCGAATAAAGTCCGGGCTATGGTAATAGGAAATATATTGCAGGGCATCCGCAATACTGCGGATGAAATCCTCTGCCTTGATCAAACTCATGTGGTCTCTTGTATCTTTATCTTCCCATGGAACGGGCACGGGCAATACTGTTGTTGATATCCCGCCGCAAGACCTTGCCGTTCTTGGTGCGTGGGAATTCATCTGCAATATAAACGGTTTTAGGTGCTTTGTAGGCCGCCAGATGCTGCTTGCCATAGGCCAGCAATTCATCTGGCACCGTTTTGGCACCGGGCTTCAGGATAACATAAGCCACCACCAGCACTTTATCCTTTTCAATCTCTTCCGGCACCGCCGCACAATCTGCCACATCTGGATGTGACTTGTAGACGCGCTCTATTTCATAAGGTGAAACTCGATAACCGAAACTTTTGATAATGTCATCCTTGCGGCCAAGAAACCAGATGTAGCCATCTTCATCGAATCTTGCATAATCTCCGGTAAAAAACCAGCCATCATGCCTTAATTTGCTAGTTTCTTCTGGTAAATTCCAGTAACTCAGAAACAAACCTGGATCACTCTCTGGCACGCATATCATGCCCTCTTCGCCCACTTCAACGTCTTGCAGGGTTTCTGGATTGAGCAAGCGTATCTCATGCCCGGGTTGTGGGAACCCGGCGGAACCGGGCTTGATAGGCCGCGATTTAGTCTCGCACAGATAATACGAAAACTCCGACATGCCGACAGCTTCGTAGATGTTCATTTCAAAACGTGCCCGCCATTGCTCAAACACTTCATCTGACAAATGCTCACCTGCGCTCATACAGTGCCTCAAGCTAGGGACATCTGCACGGGTATATGCGGTTTTCTGCAGTATTTGCCGATAGATGGTCGGCACCCCGATAAAAATGGTGGCACGGTGCTTGGCGATCAGTTTAGGCCAGGTGTCAGCATCATTGCGGCCTTCATGCACAATCACCGTTTGCCCCTGATACAGCGGATCCATCAACCCGGTACCCAGCACATAAGTCCAATTGAACTTGCCGGAATGCATGATGCGATCTTCACCGGCAAAATCAAACCAGTAGGTCGAGGCCGGCAAGCGGCCAAGCAGCGCACGGTGGGCGTGCAGCACGCCCTTTGGATAGCCCGTAGTGCCGGAGGTATACACCAGATAAGCTGGGCTATCGGACTGCGTAGCGTTCGATTTGACCCACTGGGTAATGTCTTTGAGTGCCGGTTCAAGGTCAATCACTTCACAATGCTGGCTGGGCAAAACATCGCCTTTTCCGCTGAGCAACACATATTTCAACTCAGGCAAGCCATCGAGCTGGTCAGCCAATTGCCGCCACATGGTTTTGTCAGTGACCAAAGCGGTAGCACCTGAATCCTTTGCTAGATAAAGCACTTCTTCTGCGGTGAGCAATGTGGAAGTGGGCACTGAGATACAACCTCGCTTCATGGCGCCAAGAAAGGCAGTGGGATAATCCAGACAATTGGGCAAGCGGATCAGTACGCGATCACCAACCTTGAGCTTGAGATCACGCAGCAGCTGCGCGAACTTGCTGGTGCGAATGGCAAGCTGGCCGAAAGTGATTTCAGAAGTCCCGAGCGTATCATCTTCTACAATCATCGCGGTGCGATGCTCTGCAGGGCTACCCAAATGCGCATCCGTACAGGCGTAGCCGATATTGAAGATTTCTGGAATCTCCCATTTCCACGGAGCGAAAGGCGCCAATGTACTGGTGTTGTTGTGCAATTGAGGTTGTGCGTTCATCACAGTATCGCTCCATAAGGCCAGTTTTGACGAATCACCTGTGCGGGCAACATGCGCAGCACATGACTTGCAAAGGCAGTATCTTTTTCATTCAGGGCGCGCAGGGCATGGGCACGCAACAAGGTCTGCAGGGCTTTACCAAACATGGGTGGATCCAGCATTTCGCCGTCAAAGCGAATGGCACCACCAAGCAGCGCATCGGCCTCAATGGCCGCCTGCAAAATGCGTGTTTTCAGGTTGATATCAGTAGGTGATGGCGTGTAGGCCACCTTGCACAAGTGAATGTGGCCGGGATGGATCACCTGCTTGCCAGTTAGCCCCATCTCGGCTTCCTTTACGGCATGGCGATGTACAACGCGTGATTCGTTGTCACCATGTAGATCCAGCCAACGTCTTACATCGTAAGGCTCCACGAATTTATCTGGCATGATGCTTGACCCAATCAACGTTTCCACGCCACCGATCACACCCTTCCCTGCAATACGCGCTTCAAACATCAACTGATTCATGAAGTAAAACAGCTCTTCTATCCAGTTTTCAGGGGTGATATTGATGCCCATGGCTTTGGAAAAATCGTGAATCCCGAACACGACATGCTTCACCGTACTGTAGGCCATGATTTCTGGCGCAATTTTGAGGGCCTTCGGGTGCTCAATGATGGGCTGGATGGTGATGTTGTGGTTAAAACCCATCAGGAGATTGGAAAGATCGCGGACTTCCGCTGCGCCATAGCATTCTCCCGCCTTGGCGAGCATGACAACATCCACATAGTCCGCCATGTCACGCACCAGCTTCATGTCTTCTTCATATTCATCGGTGCGGAATGAGTTGACCCGAATGGCGATGGTCACATCCTGTCTCGCGGCTCGAAGTGCAGGAAGCTCCTGCCGCAACAGGGTGCGGCTCATTTCTTTCTGCCGACAGCCATCTTCAAGGTCAAAGATCAAGGTATGGGCCTGCGTCTTGTGCGCATGTTTGTGCATACGCAGGCTGGCGGCCTGTAAATCTTCATATATTCCCAGCGACGGTGCGTATTTCACAGGCGGATAATAGAGCTGGATACCCGGCCAGATGCCGCCCAGCAACTCCGAATCCAGCATATCCTGAATCTCGGTCTGGCCTGCCGGATGGTTTTCCGGCTGAAAATTAGTTTGTACTTGTGGCCTGGACACGGCGCTCTCCTCTCCGTCTCATTTACGACGATTGTTTAACTTCGTCTGTTTTGGCTGTGCATTTTTTATGCTTCGCTATACCGCGCAATATATTGAGCACTCGCTGTTCTGAAGGCGGCACCCCAGCCTCATCACTTTGGGGTTGGCTGATTCGCTGCCAGAGTTCTGGGTCATCCAGCGCCACCAGGTTTGCAAACGCATGGCGATCAACATCTTTCAATGTTGAATAGGTATCGCTGAGAAACTGATTGAGCAGGATATCCAGTTCCAGCAGTCCCCTTCTGCAATGCCACTGCAATTTTCCTAATTCAGGCTGCATTATTTAGTCCGCATAATCTTGATGGTTTTATCCGGCTTACCCGCTTTGCCAGGGGCTTCCGGGGCCAATTTGTCACCCTTGACCTTCATCTGCTTGATTTTGGCAATGGCACGCGCCGGATGCAGGCCCTTAGGGCAGACATCCACACAATTCATGATGTTGTGGCATTTATACAGGCGGTAAGGGTCATCCAGATTCTCCAGACGTTCTGCCGTAGCCTGATCTCGGCTATCCACCAGAAAACGATAGGCTTGCAGCAAACCGGCTGGGCCAACGAACTTGTCCGGGTTCCACCAGAAAGATGGACATGAGGTGGTACATGCGCCGCACAGAATGCATTCATAAGCACCATCCAGCTGGGCACGTTCTTCCGGACTTTGCAGACGCTCCTTTTCTGGCATGGGGTCGTTGTTGACCAGATAAGGCTTGATGGAATGGTATTGGTCAAAGAACTGTGTCATGTCCACAATCAGATCTCGGATCACAGGTAAGCCTGGCATGGGGCGCACGACTACAGGCTCTTTCAAATCAGCCAGCTTGGTGACGCAGGCCAGCCCATTTTTGCCATTGATATTCATCGCATCAGAGCCACATACCCCCTCGCGGCAAGACTTGCGCATACCCAGGGTGTCATCCATGGCCTTGATGCGAATCAAGGCATCCAGCAGCATACGATCGCCCGGCTGCAGCTTGATCTCGTAATCCTGCATGTACTCTTCCTGATCGACATCAGGGTTGAAACGGTAGATGGAAAAACGCATGTGATTGCCTCTACTTGCTAGTAAACCCGCGCCTTGAGCGGGAAAGATTCAACACTGAGCGGCTTCAAGCGTACCGGACGGTAATCCAGACGTTGACCATCGCGGTAGAACAGCGAATGCTTGAGCCATTGCACATCATCGCGCTCCGGGTAGTCTTCCCGGCAATGCGCACCTCGGCTCTCGGTGCGGGCATTGGCAGCTACCATGGTGGCAACTGCCACTTCAATCAGGTTATCCAGTTCCAGCGCTTCCACGCGGGCAGTATTAAACACTGCGCTTTTGTCCTGAATTTCGGTATACGCAATGCGCTGTTGCACTTCGCGGATTTTCTCCACGCCAGTGCTCAGCAAGTCAGGAAAGCGGAATACGCCACAATGCACCTGCATCACGCGTCGCATCTCGGCGCCCACTTCGGTGACGTTTTCGCCACGCTGTTGGGTGTTGAGGCGATGAATACGCGCATCTGTTGGTGCGGCAACCTCTGCAGGCAATGGCCGGTGAGACTTGCTGTCAGCCAACTGGCTCAGCATGTGCTGCCCGGCGGCACGGCCAAATACCACGAGATCCAGTAAGGAATTGGAACCCAGCCGGTTGGCACCGTGCACGGACACACAGGCACACTCGCCTACTGCATACAATCCGGGCACCACGCGACCCTCTGCGTTATCGACCACCTGCCCATCAAGATTGGTTGGAATCCCACCCATCATGTAATGCGCGGTCGGTACCACTGGAATCGGATCTTTCACCGGGTCTACATCAGCAAAATTCTTGGCGATTTCTCGAATGCCCGGCAGTTTATGCTGAATTTTCTCTTCACCAAGATGATCCAGCTTGAGTAATACGCAATCCTTGTCTGGCCCAGCGCCTCTGCCTTGCTTGATTTCTGTTGCAATGGCGCGCGATACCACATCCCGGCTTGCCAGATCACGCGCTGTCGGTGCGTATCGCTCCATAAAACGCTCGCCCGCCGCATTGACCAGATAGCCTCCCTCGCCGCGCACGCCTTCTGTAATCAGCACCCCAGCGCCTGCAACCCCGGTGGGGTGAAATTGCCAGAATTCCATGTCCTGCAGGGGAATCCCCGCCCGCACCGCCATACCCAAGCCATCGCCTGTGTTAATAAAGGCATTGGTGCTGGCCTGAAAAATTCGCCCGGCACCACCGGTAGCCAGCAGGGTCACTTTGGACTGGAAAATGACCACTTGTCCGGTTTCCATTTCCATTGCGATGACACCCACCACAGCCCCTTCGCTGTCACGGATCAGATCCAGCGCCAGCCACTCTACGAAAAACCGGGTATTGCTGCGGACATTGCGCTGATAGAGGGTGTGCAGCATGGCATGCCCCGTGCGGTCAGCCACTGCACAGGTCCGTGAAATCGGCTTTTCACCAAAGTTCTGGCTCATGCCGCCAAACGGCCGTTGATAAATCTTGCCGTCTTCCATGCGGTCAAATGGCATGCCGAAATGTTCCAGCTCATAAATGGCTTCTGCGGCATGACGACACATGAACTCAATTGCATCCTGATCCCCCAGATAATCCGAGCCCTTGATGGTGTCGTACATGTGCCATAACCACTGATCGCCACTGACATTGCCAAGCGCAGCGGCAATGCCCCCCTGCGCCGCTACGGTGTGTGAACGCGTGGGAAACACTTTTGACAGCACTGCCACATCCTGACCGGCATCCGCCAACTGCAAGGCCGCACGTAAACCTGCGCCGCCACCGCCTACAATCACTGCATCAAACTGGTAAATGGGCATGTTCATAGCAGGTTGCCCCACAGTATTTGTGCACTCCAAACCATCTGGATCAACAGGGCAAGTGCACCAATACCTTTCAGCCCAAGACGCAATGCCTGAGGGCGCACATAATCAGCCAGTACATCCTTGTAGCCAATCCAGGCATGCAATAGCAGGCTCAACAGAAAAAGATAAGACGCCAGCTTGACAGTGCCATTCGCAAACAGCGTCTGCCATGCTTCATAGCTCCATGGCTGCTCCATCATCAGCACAGCGACCATGCTCAGCACATAGAACGTCATCACAAATGCTGTCATGCGTTGCAGTATCCATTCATACGATCCATGTGTGAAGAGGTTGAGAAATCGCATTACCAACACATCACTCCAATCAACAAGGTACTCAAGAATCCTGCGGCCAACACCCACCTGGCAGAACGACGCGCACTGCGGAGATCAAGGCCGATATGCACGTCCAACATAAGGTGCCGTATACCGGCAAAAAGATGATGCAAAAATCCCCACAGCAACCCCAGCAGCATGAGTTTGGCCAGTGGATGACCGAGCAACCCAAGCAGCTGATCAAATGAAGCCCGCGAGCCAAGTGACATGCCAAATAAGCCAATCAATACTGGCATCGCCAGAAACAGCAGCATGCCAGTGGCACGATGCAAAATTGAAACCAGCGCAGGGATAGGCAGGCGAATGGAAATCAGCCGCAGATTCTTGGGCCGTTCGCACGCTTTTTTAGGGCGAGGTTCCATCGGATTCATGCTGATTTCCTTGCGACTTCAGCCACTGCACCTGCTACATACTCCAGCAGCCGCGGGTCAAAAGGTTTGGGGATGATGTATTCGGGTCCAAATGTCAGACTGGTCAACTGATAGGCATCGAGCACTGCTTGCGGGACCGGCTCACGTGCAAGTGCAGCAAGCGCTCTGGATGCCGCCACCTGCATATCAATGGTGATCTGTTTTGCCCGCGCATCGAGGGCACCCCTGAACAGGAATGGAAACCCCAGCACATTGTTCACCTGGTTGGGAAAATCAGAACGCCCAGTCGCCATGATGAGGTCATCACGCATCGCAAACGCCTGTTCCGGCAAAATCTCTGGATCTGGATTGGCAAGCGCAAAAATGACCGGCTTGGGTGCCATGCGCTGCAACAGTTCGGGTGGCAAGGCATTGGCGGCGGATACACCAATAAACACATCCGCACCTTCCATCACCTCAGCCAATGTGCGGTGTGGGGTATCCACCGCCACATCCTCGTTAAATGCATGTAGATCAGCACGTGCCTTGTGCAAGACGCCTGATTTATCCACTAACACAATGTGCTGCGCGCCCATCACCTTCAACAAACGGGCACATGCGCAGCCGGCAGCGCCAGCCCCTAAAATCACGATCCGTGCACCCTCCAGCCGTTTTTGCTGCAAGGCCAAGGCATTGAGCATGGCACCTGAGACAATCACTGCTGTACCGTGTTGATCATCATGAAAAACTGGAATGTCCAGACGTTCACGCAGCTCCTTTTCGATCCGAAAACAATGCGGTGCGGCAATATCTTCCAGATTGATACCGCCAAATGTCGGCGCAATATTGACCACGGTTTCAATAAAGGCTTCCACGGTAGGCGCATTCACTTCTATGTCATAGACATCGATGCCGGCAAAGCGCTTGAACAACACACCCTTGCCTTCCATGACTGGCTTGCCTGCCAATGCCCCAACATTGCCGAGGCCAAGCACTGCGGTGCCATCCGTAATGACAGCAACTAAATTACCCTTGTTGGTATAACGATAGGCGTTTTCCGGATCCGCATGAATGGCTCTTACCGGCTCAGCCACGCCCGGAGTGTATGCCAGAGAAAGCTCAGCGGCCGTTTCGCAGGGCTTGCTCGAATTCACCACCAGTTTCCCCGGTTGAGGAAATTCGTGGTAATCCAGCGCTTGCTGTTTTTTATCTGACATATCGCTTCTGCCTTCAGCTATTCAAGTTCGTTCCGGTAATGGTGATCATCCGTCACGCAAAGTCCCAAACGCCATTCCATAGGTTTTTCGTCATAGGTGTAAGAGATTCGTTCAATGCTGAGCAAGGGGAACCCCTCTGCCACATTCAGTAACTTGGCGACATCCGCTGGCGCCGGAATCGCTTTCAGACGTTCTTCCGCCTTCACCATCCGAATACCAAACTGGGTCTCGTACATGCTATACATGGAGCCGTTGTTTTCTTCGATACGCTGGCCGGTCAAGCCACGGAACGGGGCTGATGGCAGTTTGATGTAATCCAGAATCACCGGACGGCCAGAAAACGAGAGCAATCGCTTCACCTCAATCATGGAGGCACCCGCTTTTAAGTCCAGCATGCGGGCAATGTCGCTATTCGCTTTGCCTTTTCCGCATTCCAGCAACTGGTTTTGCAGAATTTCCTTGCTGCCATCCACTGCCGTCAATCGCAAAAAACGCAGCTTGGTATCTTCTTCATTATGCGTTGCGACAAACGTCCCCTTGCCTTGCCTACGCACCAGAATGTTTTCCTTGGCAAGCTCATCAATGGCTTTGCGCACCGTGCCCTGGCTTACCTTGAAGCGCGCAGCAAGTTCCATCTCACTGGGAATAGCCTCGCCAGGCCCCCACTCCCCTGCAATCAGACTTTGCGTAATGAGCACCTTGATCTGTTCGTAAAGTGGGCGAAAACTGGGCGCGTTATATAAAGCGTTCTTGGCCATGTCATTCATCTTGTTGTTGGAGATATCTCCAGTATATCTTTTATAAGACATAAGATGTTCAGCCCGCATGGCCGCTGGTCTTTTCGCGTTACGAACAGTGGCCATCTCTATGCCACCTCTGCGATCTGAATAATCTTTTTGGGTTGATAGTCTGCCATCTGATCGAAGTTGAGGTAGCGGTAGATGTCATCCGGGTGCTTGCTCAGCTTATCGCCTACCGTTGCCAGGTATTCTTCCGGGCTAGGTACCTTGCCCAGCTTGGCACAGACTGCAGCCAGTTCTGCCGATCCCAGATAGACACGGGCATCCTTGCCCATGCGGTTATCAAAGTTGCGGGTGGAGGTGCTGAAGACGGTAGCACGATCTGCGACGCGGGCCTGATTGCCCATACAGAGTGAGCAACCGGGGACTTCGGTACGGGCACCGGCAACCCCAAACACGGCATAGACGCCTTCGTCTCTGAGTTGGGCTTCGTCCATACGGGTGGGCGGGGCGACCCAGAGCCGGGTCGGGATGCTGCCGGTGCCCTCAAGGACTTTGGCCGCAGCGCGATAGTGGCCGATGTTGGTCATGCAGGAGCCGATGAAGACTTCGTCGATCTTGTCCCCTTGTACCTGGGACAGGGGTTTGATGTCGTCCGGGTCATTGGGACAGGCGACCAGGGGTTCGGTGATGGTGTTGAGGTCGATCTCGATGATGTGGGCGTATTCGGCATCACTGTCAGGTTCCAGCAGCTTAGGGTCAGCGAGCCAGGCTTGCATGGCGTCTATGCGACGTTGCAGGGTACGTGGGTCCTGATAGCCGTTGTCGATCATGTGTTGCATGAGGACGATGTTGGACTGCAGGAACTCGATGATGGGGGCCGGGTTGAGTCTGACGGTACAGCCATTGGCCGAGCGTTCTGCGGAGGCATCGGCAAATTCAAAGGCTTGTTCGACCTTGAGGTCGGGCAGGCCTTCGATTTCAAGGATGCGGCCGTTGAAGACATTCTGTTTGCCTTGCTTGCCTACGGTGAGGGTGCCTTGCTTGATGGCTTCGTAGGGAATGGCGTTGACCAGATCCCGCAGGGTGATGCCGGGTTGCATCTGGCCCTTGAAGCGGACCAGGACGGATTCTGGCATATCGAGTGGCATGGCACCCATGGCAGCAGCAAAGGCGACAAGGCCGGAGCCTGCCGGGAAGGAGATGCCGATCGGGAAGCGGGTATGGGAGTCTCCACCGGTACCGACGGTATCAGGCAGGATCATGCGGTTGAGCCAGGAGTGGATGACGCCGTCACCAGGACGCAGGGAGACCCCGCCACGACTGCTCATGAATTCTGGCAGGGTGTGCTGCAACTTGATATCAACCGGTTTGGGGTAAGCCGCAGTATGACAAAAGCTTTGCATGACGAGGTCAGCAGAGAAGCCGAGACAGGCGAGTTCTTTCAGTTCGTCGCGGGTCATGGCACCAGTGGTGTCTTGTGAGCCGACGGTGGTGATGCGGGGTTCGCAGTAGGTGCCGGGACGTACGCCCTGCCCTTCAGGCAAGCCACAGGCACGCCCGACCATCTTCTGCGCGAGGGTGTAGCCACGGCCAGTGTCCTTGGGGGCGGTCGGCTGGATGAATCGCTCAGTGGGCGGCAGGCCCAACAGTTCACGGGCCTTGGTGGTGAGACCACGACCAATGATGAGGGGAATACGGCCACCGGCACGAACTTCATCCGGCAGGGTCACCGGCGCCAGGTCAAAGGTGGCGAGGATATCACCCTGGGCGTTGGTGACCTGGCCGCTATAGGGGTGGACAGTAATGCGGTCACCGGTGTGCATCTGGCTGACATCACATTGGATGGGCAAGGCGCCGGAGTCTTCTGCGGTGTTGAAGAAGATGGGGGCGATCTTGCCACCCAGCACAACACCACCGGTGCGTTTGTTGGGAATACGGGGAATGTCCTGCCCCATCCACCATTGGACGGAGTTGATGGCGGACTTGCGGGAGGAGCCGGTACCGACGACATCGCCGACATAGGCGAGCGGGACACCAGGGTGCTGCGCCTTGAGGGCAGCAATGGTCTTGAGTGCATCCGGCATCTTGTTCACCAGCATGGCGTTGGCATGCAGGGGGATGTCAGGACGGGACCAGGCTTCCTGGGCCGGTGACAGGTCGTCGGTATTGGTTTCACCGGGGACTTTGAATACGACGAGCTGGATGGCGTCTGGCAAAGCGGGACGCTGGGTGAACCAGTCGGCGTTAGCCCAGGATTCCATCAGGGTAAGCGCATGGGGGTGACCGGCCTTGACCTTCTCGGCGACATCATGAAAGGCGTCAAACATGAGGATGGTGTGTGACAAGGCCGCCACTGCTTCTTCAGCATGGGGACCATCGAGCAAATCCACCAGAGACTGGACGTTGTAGCCGCCCAGCATGGTGCCGAGCATGGCAATGGCCGCTTGCGGGGTGAGGATGGGACAACTGACCTTGCCTTGGGCAATATCGGTGAGAAAGGCGGCCTTGACGTAGGCAGACTGATCCACCCCGGCCGGCACACGGTGCTCCAGCAG
>VFQQ010000537.1_pt1 | contig 72655 bp, 60 predicted proteins | sample 3512341 | NCBI WGS metagenome assembly VFQQ01 (sample SAMN10412373, study PRJNA504923) | tailings metagenome | isolation source: Relicate 2 Philex TSF1 revegetated site | place: Philippines: Tuba, Benguet | collected 2017-08-29
CAGGCCACACCTTCAACGAAGAGGTCGACACCGCGCCGATCGGCTGGACGCACGCCGAGCTGCGGCTAGACGCGGTAACGCGCTCGAAGGCCGAAACGCTGGCGCTCGGCATCGATGTCGGGGACTTCGTAGGCATCGACCCGCAACCCGAATTCCTCGACAATGGCTTCATCGTCTCGCGTCACCTGGATGACAAGGCCGGCGTCGCGATCGCGCTCGCCGCGATCAAGGCACTGGAGGAATCCGGCCGCGCGTCGCCTGTCGACGTGCACTGGCTCTTCACGATCGCCGAGGAAGTCGGCGTCGGCGCCGCATCCATCGTCACGCCCGAGATCGCGTCGATGGTGACGATCGACAACGGCACCAGCGCGCCCGGCCAGAACTCATCGGAGTTCGGCGTAACCATCGCCATGGCCGACCAGGCGGGGCCTTTCGACTACCATCTGACGCGCAAGCTAGTCGATCTCTGCCGCGAGCTCGACCTGCCGTTCCAGAAGGACATCTTCCGCTACTACCGGTCGGACTCTGCTTCTGCAATCGAGGCCGGGCACGACGTGCGCACCGCGCTCGTCGCCTTCGGCATCGATGCCTCGCATGGCTATGAACGCATCCACATGCATGCGCTCGCCTCGATCGCGAAGCTCGTCGCGGAATATGTCGTCAGCCCGCTCGAGATCGAGCGCGACGCCAAGGACCTCGCGCCCGGCATCCGCGGCTTCACCCGCCAGCCGACCAACGAAGCCCCGCAGCCGGAATTCGACCCAGAGGCGATCCGCAGCGCCGAGGAGTAGTCCCGGCGCCTCAGCGCTGGACGACGATCCTGACGTTCTTCAGGCCGACGCTCTGCGTCAGCGCGAACAGCTTTGCCGCATTGCCCGGATGGAGGCGGATGCAACCGGCCGAGGCTGGCGAGCCCAGCCTTCCGACCTGATCGGTACCGTGCACGGCGTAGTGCCCGTTGTAGAAGATCGCATAAGGCATCGGCGCGTTGTTGTAGCGGCTGGAGCGATGGTTGCGCGACAGCCACTTCGCCGACCATTGCCCGGTCGGCGTAACCTTGCCGCGCCGGGCCGTGGAAACGTCCCAGCGGTGGATGACGCGTCCGTTCTGGATGACGGTCATTTTCTGTTCGGAGATGCTGACGCGCGCGACCAGCGACGCGGCGGACGCCAGTGTCGACTGCAGCCCGAGCAGCCCCACGGCGACCACGAGGATCGAAAGCAGTTTCATGTTGCCAAGCCCTTTGATCGTCCCGGATACCAGTCTAGGCACGCAGGCGTTACGCAACAACGAACGTGTTCGTGATGTTTCTAGGCTTGGCGCGTGACGTTGCTTGTCATTCGCTTGAAGTATTGCCGCCCAGGCCGATGCGCTTGGCGATGGCTGAGCGGAACTGGGCATAGCCGGGCGCCGTCAGCGGATAGGAAGCGGGCAAGCTGAACTGGCTGCGATAATCCTGCGGGGAAAGCCCGTGTGCGACCTCCAGATGCCGCTTCAATGTCTTCAATCGCGCCCCGCAGACGAGGCAGGTGATGCTGTCGCTGCGCACGGATTTTGCCACGGCAACGATCGGGATAGGGGCAGTATCCGTCGCCGCGGCGCGGCCCGTCTCGAGCTTCTGGATCGCGCCGGCGACATCGCCGATCAGGCTCGTGACATCCCGCGCCGGCACCGGAGATGAGCCAACATAGGCGCCGACGATCTTTGCAGTCAGATGCAGCCGGCGCTGCCACGGGGTATCGATCATCGCGGTTTGTCCCTTGTTCTTGCTCGCGTGAAGATGCGCGAACAAGGGAGTGGCGGGCAGCCCAAATTAAGGCTTTCCACACCAACCGGCTTCAAAACCGATAACACTGATTAACGAAGTCTTACCAGCGCGGTTCAACCGGAGCGGACGAGGCGGATGAGGACGAGCAGGATGACGGCGCCGAGCGTGGCATGCACGATCGCTGCAAGCACACCGCCGCCGAGGGCAAAGCCCAGCGCCGGGAAGATCAGGCCGGCGATGAACGCGCCGACGATGCCGACCACCATGTTGCCGAGAATGCCGAAGCCGTAGCCCTTGACGATGAGGCCCGCCAGCCAGCCGGCGATGGCGCCGACGATCAGGAAGACGAGAAGACTTTCGATGCCCATGCCCATGTCCCTCCTTGAGGAACGGGCAGCCTAACGCGAGTCGGAGAGTTTTGGCGAGGTCGCCGTCAGCCGACCATCGCGTCCTGGCGGCGCCGCAGGGCGAGCAGCTTCGACTGCGGGTCCGGGTGGCAGTTCGCATTGGTCAGGAGTTCGCCCTTGGCAACCGCTCGCGTCACGGTGCCGTCTTCGAGCAGTCCGCAGGGCACCGCATCCGCCGCCCGCGCTTCCGGCACGGTCATGACCCAGGACCGGTAGCAATACTCGCCGATCGCATCGAGCCTGTCGCCGGGCTTCAGGTCCTTCTTGGCGACTGCACATACTTCGGCAACCGGCCGGTCGAGCGGCACCATGTCCGCCTTTCCATACAGCACGGCGCGCGCGCAGGTCAGCGGCACTTCGAGGCTGGTGAGGTGGTACGGGCGGTAGAAGGTGTAGTAGGGGCCGGGTCCGAGCTTCAGGTCGCTCATGCGTTCGCGCAGCCGCGGGTGCTCCATCTCGGCAATCACGAAGACGCCAGGGGCCACGCCCTTGCCCACCGAATAATCGACTACGCCCTTGCGCGAAAGAACGCCGCCATCGGCCTTCGGCACGAGCACGCTTGAAAGCTCTTCGCGCGTGGCGGCCGGCCCATGCATGCCGGCAATGTCCGGCACAAGCCCCGTCGCATTGGCGATCGCCGCCATCTCGACCATCGTCTTCGACCCGTCGACGAACTCGACCAGCATGCGCGGGTTCATGTTGCGCCGCTCGGCTTCCTCCCGGTAGGCGTCCGGCGTCGCATCGTGGTTGAGCGGGTTGTTCTTGCCCTTGCCGGCCGCGACGATCGGATGCCCCATCGCAGAGACGAACTCGATCAGTTCCATGCAGGAGGACGGCTCGTCGCCGGCGCCGAGCGAATAGACGACGCCCAGCCGCTTCGCCTCGTGCTTCAGGAGCGCTCCGATCGTCACGTCGGCCTCGACATTCATCATCACCAGATGCTTGCCGTGCTCCATGGCGGTCATGCCGATCTCGGCACCGACGGCCGGCTTGCCTGTCGCGTCGATGACCACGTCGACGAGATCGGCCGTCGCGACCAGCGACGACTCGCCGACGATCGCCGTCTTTCCCGCCTCGATGAGGCGCGTGATGTCGGCTGCATTCGTCGCTTCTGAGGCACTGTCATCGTCGCGCAGCGCGATCCGCACGGCCTCGCGGACACGATGGACGCGCGTGTCGGCGACGGCCGCGATCTGGACGCCCTTCATGCGGGCGACCTGGGTGACGATATCCGTGCCCATCTCCCCGCAGCCGACGAGACCGATCCTGACGGGACGGCCGGTTTCGGCGCGGGCCGCCAGGTCGCGGGCGAGGCCCGTCCGTGCAACATTGGTCATGGAAAGGGCGTCTCCCGCGCGCGATGTGGCCGTCCGGCTCGTTGATCCATCGATAGCGTGCAGGCGGAGTGCGAACAAGCAGAACCGGTTTTTGCATGCGCTTGCAACGACGGCTTCCTTTGAGGCATGAAGGCCCCGAAAAGCACGACGGCCGTCCTGGATGACGACCGCAACAATCCGCAGGAGGCGCCCCGATGACCCCGTTCACCTTCAACACCGTATCGTCGATCGTGTTCGGATCGGGCGAGGCCCGCCGCATCGGCGAGATCGCGGCCGCGCGCGGCTGGAAGCGCGTCTTCGTCGTCACCGATGCGGGCCTCGTGAAGGCCGGCCTCGTCGAGCCGTCCCTGGCAGCCATGCGCGCCGCCGGCATCGAGCCGGGCCTGTTCGACCGTGTCGTCGCCGATCCGCCGGAAAGCGTCATCGCGGAGGCGACCGATGCCGCGATCGTCCACGATGCCGACGCGATCATCGGCTTCGGCGGCGGCTCGTCGATCGACGTCGCCAAACTTGTCGCATTGCTCGCTGTGGGACAGGAAAAGCTGGCGGACGTCTACGGCGTCGGCAAGGCGAAAGGCCCGCGCCTGCCGCTGATGGCTGTGCCAACGACGTCGGGAACTGGCTCCGAGGTCACACCCATCTCGATCGTCACCACCGGCGCCAGCGAGAAGATGGGCGTCGTGTCGCCCGTCCTCCTGCCCGATGTCGCATTGCTCGATCCGGAGCTGACCTTTGGCCTGCCGGCCGCCGTGACGGCCGCCACCGGCATCGATGCGATGGTGCATGCCATCGAGGCGCACGCCTCGGCGTCAGCCAACAACAACCCAGTTTCCCGCGCTTTGGCCCGCGAAGCCCTTCGCCTGATGGGGCCGGCGCTGGAGCGCGCGGTGAAGAACGGTGCCGACCGCGAGGCGCGTTCCGACATGCTGCTCGGCTCCATGCTGGCCGGCCAGGCCTTTGCCAACTCGCCGGTCGCTGCCGTCCATGCTCTGGCCTATCCGATCGGCGGCCATTTCCATGTGCCACACGGTCTCTCCAACGCCCTCGTCCTGCCGCACGTGCTGCGGTTCAACGCGGAGACGGCGGGCGAGCTCTACGCCGACATGGCGCCGATCGTCTTCCCGGAGATTGGCGAGATCGGCCGGCAGGGCAGGGCGGCGCAGTTCGCCGACAGGCTGGCGGACCTCAGCGCGCGCTGCGGCCTGCCGCAGCGCCTGCGCGACGTGGGCATTCCCGAGGATGCCCTCGACCGGCTGGCCGACGATTCGATGAACCAGACGCGTCTGCTCGTGAATAACCCGCGCAAGCTTAACCGCGAGGATGCCTACGCGATCTACTGCGCAGCCTGGTAGGAAGAAAATTTGTATACTTAAAATTTTATTGAATTGCCTAACCCTGCAATAATCCTGTTCCATCACGAAAAGGAACTATGAATATACGTCTTACGTCTCTGCTGAAGGGCATCAGAGGAGTAAGACTATGCAAGCATATTCTAGGATGACTGCAGTACTTGCCATCTCGACCGCATCTTTCGCGATGGCATTGCCGGCGCAGGCGCAATACGCGTTCTGCGGCATGCCTGCCAACCAGCTCAGCCAGGAGCAGACCCGCATGGTTCTGGGCGGCTACTGCGACCAGACCAACGCCATCGGAACCGACGGCAATGGCGGCCCCGGCGGCCCAGGCGGTCCCGGCGGCCCGGGTGGCCCCGGTGGACCCGGTAGCGGCGGCGGTGCCGGGGGCATCAATGTCGGCATCGGCGGCGGCGCTACCGGCAACACCGGCGGCATCAATGTTGGTGCCGGTCCTAATGCAGCCTCCAACAATACGGGCGGCATCAATGTCGGCGCCGGTCAGAACGCTGCGGCCGGTAACACCGGCGGCATCAATGCGGGTGTCGGCCAGAATGCGGCGTCCGGCAATCCGAGCGGGATCAATGCCGGCATCGGCCGCAATGCGGCCACCGGGAACTCCCGAGGCATCAATGTCGGTGTCGGACGCAACGCCGCTACCAACAACACAGGCGGCATCAATGCCGATGTCGGCGGCGGTGGTACCGGTGCAGGCAGCGGCAATTCGGGTGGCATCAGTGCGGGCGTGGGCGGTGATGGCGGCATCAGCGCCAGTGTCGGCTCCGGTGGCGTCAGCGCCAGCGTAGGCGGTGACGGTGGCGTCGGCGTGAGCGTCGGCTCCGGCGGTGTCGGCGCCAGTGTCGGCGGCATCTCGATCGGCAACTAAACGAAGCTTCTGTACGCCAGCCCCGTCTGCGAAAGCAGGCGGGGCTTTTTCGTCATGCAGCGACCGCGATCACGTCCACCGTATGCGTGCCCTTCTGCGATCCGCCGGAACTGCGCAGCACGCCCTTCATTGGCGCGACGTCGCCATAGTCCCGACCATAGGCGACGACGACATGATCGGTGTCGACCCAGAGATCGTTCGTCGGATCGAACTCCACCCAGCCTGCCTGCGTGCCGCACCAGGCGCGAACCCAGGCATGCATGGCGTCCGCGCCTTCCAGCCGCTCCTCGCCTTCCGGTGGGATGGTGCGCAGGAAGCCGGAGACGTATCCCGCCGGGATGCCGAGCCCGCGCAGGCCGGCGATCATCACATGCGTGAAATCCTGGCAGACGCCGCCCTTGGCCCGAAACGCATCGATCGGCGGTGTGTCGACGGTCGTCGCCTTCGCATCGAAGCGCATGTCTGCACGCAGCGCGCGCCCCAGAGCCGCTACCACGGCAACGCTGCTGCGCGCGTCGCGCGTTGCCTTTTGCGCATATCCCGTGATCTCGGCATGAAGCGGCACGCGCGGCGAGGCGCGCAGGAAGTGATGCGGGCTGTCGGCGGTGAGCGACCGCACGGCGCGCACCTCGCGCATGAGCCCGTCGATCGGCGGCGAGATGTCGAACTCGACGCGGTTCGAGACGCGCTCCACCCGCGCCTGAAGGCGGATGTCGATCTCCACATGGCTCGCCCGCCACGCGATCTCGGTGGTGCGGTTTTCGAAGAAATCGCGCGCATCGAAACGCTCGGTCGGCTCCGGACGTGCCGAGAGGTGTCCAGCGACGAGGCGCTGGCGCCCAGGAAGGTCGGCGGGCATCAGCCTGAGCAGATGACGCCCGCCGGCAACGCCCGAAGCGTATTCGTAACCGAGACGGAGGTCGATGTCGTAGAGCGTCATGCCGGCCTCACAACAAATAGTCGTGGGTGATCAGCCCGGAGAGCGCGGCGATCTCGTCCTGCAGCGCGCCAAGGATTTCCGGCTCCATCTCCGGCGGAAGCGCGGTCGCCAGATCGGTGTCGAGCTTAAGGAGAGCCCGGCCGAGTTCCGAGAGCCGCCCCGGCTGCGCCTTGGCCGGCAGGGCGCCCGCCTGCTCGCGAAGTTCGGCCATCTGATAGCGCACGGAGCGGGGGTTAAGCGGATCGAGCGCCAGCAGGTCGAGCACCGTTTCGCGCGTCGTCGAGACCGAATAGCGCCGGCGGTGCGTTAGCGTGCTGTCGCCGACTTCGATCGCCAGATCGAGCGCGCCTTCCGGCGCTTCCGGATCGGTGAAGCGGCGCAGGAGCCCGGCCATGAAAAGCGCGCGCTCAAGGGCCCGACCCATGGTCAGGAACCGCCACCCCGAAAAGCGGTACATGTTCTCGTGCACGAGACCCGAGAAGCCGGCGAGCTTGCGCAGGAGCACGCTCATCGCGCGCGCCGCGTCGTCGCCGGGCTGGGTGCCGCCGGCAAGCCGTCGGGCGCTCCGCTCCAGATCGACAAGCGCCATCCAGCCATCGACCGAGAACCGGTCGCGCACCTTGGCCGCACTGGTGACGGCGGATCGCAGCGTGTCGGTCAGGCCCTCGGGCACGCCTTCATCCGCCGTGGCGCCGTAGCTCTCCAGATGCTCCGCGACGGCCTTGAGCAGCGGCTGTTCGGCACTGCCGGAATCCGCCAGCCGCCCGTGCCAGGCGCGCACCAGTCGCGTCATGCCTTCGGTGCGCTCCACGTAGCGGCCGAGCCAGAAGAGATTGTCGGCTGCGCGCGAGGGCAGCACGCCGGTTTGCTGCGTACTGCGCGAGGTCGCGCTCTCGGGGATCATGGTCTCTTCGGAGACCGCCGTATCGCTGACGATCCAGACGTCCGCGACGCTCGCGCCCTTGCGCATGGCGATCGAGGAGACCGCGTCGCCCGTACCGATGCGCGCAAAGCCACCGGGCATGGCGCGCCAGCCGGTTGCCGTTCGGGCCAGGAAGACGCGCAGGCTCATCGGACGCGGCTCGAGCCGGTGATTGTGGAAGACCGGCGTCGTAGAGAGCGCGGCGACTTCCTGGGCGACCACGTCCTGCGGTGCGGACGCCAGCCGGTCGATCAGAGCGTCGCGCTCGCCATCTTCCGCCTCAAGCGGCAGGCGGTTGGCGAGCGCTTCGGCAAGAGTGTAGCGCGACGGGTCGCGCCGCACGCGCTCCAGCGCGCCGGCCTCGCCGCACCACAGCGTCTCGAGATTGGGGATCGCAAGCGGCCTACCGTCCAGCGCCTCGGCGATGCGCGGCATGAAGGCGAGCAACGCCCGCATCTCGACCACGCCAGAGCCGAGCGCGTTCACCATCGCGACACTGCCGGACCGGATCGCCCGCACGAGGCCGGGCGTACCGATACGGGACGTCTCGTCGAGTTCGAGCGGATCGGCCCATGTCGCATCGAGGCGCCGCCAGAGCACGTCGACGGGGCTGAGGCCTGCGACCGTGCGCACCATGACGCGCCCGCCGGTGACGGTCAGGTCCTCGCCTTCCAAGAGCATCATGCCGAGATAGCGCGCGATATAGGCGTGCTCGTAATAGGTGTCGGTATGCGGCCCCGGCGTCAGGATCGCCGCGCGGCTGTCGCTGCTGGTGCGCATGCTCAGAAGCTCTTCACGAAACGCGCGGAAGAAGCCCGCCAGGCGATGCACGCGTGCCTGCGGGTAGAGGTCGGAAAAGACGCGCGCCGTCGCCACGCGGTTCTCGAGCGCAAAGCCCGCCCCCGATGGCGCCTGCGCCCGGTCGCCGAGCACACGCCACGACCCGTCGGGCGCGCGCGAAACCTCGAAGGAGAGGAAGTGCAAGAAATTCCCGCTCGCCGGCCGCACGCCGACCAGCGGCCGCAGCCATTCCGGGTTGGCGGCGATCAGCGACGCCGGCAGCAGGCCCTCGGCGGCAAGCCGGTTGTCGCCATAGATGTCGGCGACGATTCGCTCCAGAAGGTCTGCGCGCTCGGTGAGCCCGCGGGTCAGCCCCTGCCATTCGTCTTCGTGGATGATCACCGGCACGTGGCTCAGCGGCCAGTCGCGCTCGCCGATCGTGCCGGACCCGTAATGCCGATAGAAGACGCCAGCCTCGCGCAGATACTGGTCGCCGCGCGCGAAATGGCGCGAGGCCTCCAGCGTATCGAGTGCCGCCAGATGCGCGATCAGTTCCCGCCAGACCGGCCGCACGCGCCCGTCGCCATCGATGAGCTCGTCGCTCAATCCTGGCAGCGGCTTGTAGTCCCGGACGAGGTCCTCGCCGATCAACTTGCCGAGCGTAGGGTCTGGCCTCGGCGTCATGGCAGGTTCGCCGGGCGCCTCAGATCGAGCGTCATCGGGAATTCCGGATGCGGCGTTTCCGGCAGGACGGAATAGCGCCCAGCCGTATGGCCGCTCGACGCGAACCGCGCCAGGCGGCGCGCCTCCGCCTCGTAGGCGTTGACGGGGAAGACATCGTAATTGCGCCCGCCCGGATGGGCGACGTGATAGACGCAGCCGCCGATCGCCCGGCCCGACCATGTGTCGAACACGTCGAAGGTCAGTGGCGCCTGTACCGGCAGGACGGGATGGAGCGCGAGCGCCGGCTGCCACGCCTTGAAGCGCACGCCGGCCACCGCCGCACCGTTCTGTCCCGTCGGCACAAGTGGCGCCGGCCTACCATTGCAGACGATCTGGTAGCGCGACGGATCGGGCGCCTCCAGCTTCACCTGCAGGCGCTCGGTCGAGGAGTCCGTGTAGCGCACCGTGCCGCCGATCGCGCCGGTCTCGCCCAGCACGTGCCAGGGCTCCAGCGCCTGCCGGATCTCGAGCTTCACGCCGTCGAACGAGACCTCGCCGCAGAACGGAAAGCGGAATTCAAGCTGCGCCTCGAACCATTCCGGCCGGATCTCGAAGCCGTGGCTGCCGAGATCGGCGATCACGTCGAGGAAGTCCTGCCAGACGAAATGCGGCAGCATGAAACGGTCGTGGAGCGCGGTACCCCAGCGCGTGAGCTTGCCGCCCATCGGCGCCTTCCACAGCCGCGCGATGATGGCGCGGATCAGCACCTGCTGCGCGAGGCTCATGCGGGCATGCGGCGGCATCTCGAAGCCGCGGAACTCGACCAGCCCGAGCCGTCCGGTCGGGCCGTCGGGCGAATAGAGCTTGTCAATGCAGATTTCGGCGCGGTGTGTGTTGCCCGTCACGTCGACCAGCAGGTTGCGCAGGAGCCGGTCCACCAGCCACGGCAGCGGGGCCGCTCCTTGAGTCGGGTCGGGGATCTGCGCCAACGCGATTTCGAGCTCGTAGAGCCCATCATGTCGCGCCTCGTCGACGCGTGGCGCCTGGCTCGTCGGGCCGATGAAGAGGCCGGAGAAGAGGTAGGAGAGCGACGGGTGGCGCTGCCAGTAGGTGACGAGGCTGCGCAACAGGTCGGGTCGGCGCAGGAACGGACTGTCCATCGGCGTCGCGCCGCCGACGACGACATGGTTGCCTCCACCGGTGCCGACATGCTTGCCGTCGATCATGAACTTGTCGGCGCCGAGCCGGCACAGCCGCGCCTCCTCGTAGATCGCCTCGGTCGTCGCCACGCACTCGCCCCAGGTGGAGGCGGGGTGGATGTTGACCTCGATCACGCCCGGATCGGGCGCGACGCGGATGACGTTGAGCCGCGGATCGGGGGGAGGGGCGTAGCCTTCGATATGGACCGGCACGCCGAGCACGCGGGCCGCCGCTTCGGCAGCCGCCACAAGTTCGAGATAGTCGTCCACGCGCTCGACCGGCGGCATGAAGACGCAGAGCTTGCCGTCGCGCGGTTCGACCGATAGCGCCGTGCGCACTGCCCCGCCAAGTTCGCCGAGCGTCTGCTGCACGACGTCCTGCACGGGCTCCGACGCCGTGAAATGCGCGGCATGCTGCGCGCGCGCATCGGCTTCCGGCGCAGGCTCGGGCGCCGCCTCGAAATCGGGTAGCGGGCCGCGCGGCTCCGTCGGGTCAGCAATGTTCACATAAGGGTACTGCGCCGGCGGCACGTGGGGCAGCGATTCCAGCGGCAGGCGGTAGCCGACAGGGCTGTCGCCGGGCACGAGCAGGATCGCGTCGCGACGTAGCTTCCAGCGTTCCGAGCGCCAGCCATTGGAGGCTTTGGCCTGCCAGCGCTGGATCGGCAGCACGAAGCCGGCCGGCTTGTCGAGCCCCCGGTCGAAGACGCGCGCGATGCGATGCCGCGCCTCGGCATCCGCCAGCTTGGAATCGCCCGGCGTGACGTTTTCCGGTAGTTGCGCCTCGCGCTTCAGCCATTCCGCCGGGTCTTCGAAGGCGGGCACAACATAGTCCGGCTCGATGCCAAGCTGGCCCGCGATCTCCGACAGGAGCGTCCTGGCCTTTTCAGGTGAAACGTCCTCCCCGCCGGTCTCGGTCGCGACCAGCGCCTCGTCCTTCCAGATCGGCTTGCCGTCGCGGCGCCAGTAGAGCGAGAAGGTCCAGCGCGGCAGCGTCTCGCCGGGATACCACTTGCCCTGCCCGTAATGCAGGAAACCGCCCGGCGCGAAGCGCTCGCGCAGGCGCCGGATCAGCTGGTCGGCGAAGGCGCGCTTGGTCGGGCCGACGGCGTCGGTATTCCACTCTGGCGCCTCGAAATCGTCGATCGAGACGAAGGTCGGCTCCCCGCCCATGGTGAGGCGCACGTCGCCGGCTACGAGCTCCTCGTCGATCTTGCGTCCGAGCGTGTCGAGCGCTGCCCAGGATTCGTCCGAGAACGGCTTCGAGATGCGCGGATGCTCCGCGATCCGCTCCACCTTCATGTCGAAGGCGAAATCGACCTCGGCATAGCTCGCCATGCCCGAGATCGGCGCAGCGTTGCGGTAGTGCGGCGTCGCGGCGAGCGGGATATGGCTTTCGCCCGTCAGGAGACCGGAGGTCGGGTCGAGCCCGACCCAGCCGGCGCCGGGAATGTAGGCCTCCGCCCACGCGTGCAAATCGGTGAAGTCGTGATCGGTACCGGCCGGCCCGTCGAGCGCCACGATGTCGGGCTTCAGCTGGATGAGGTAGCCCGAGACGAACCGCGCCGCGATGCCCGATTGGCGTAGCGCCTGGACGAGCAGCCAGCTCGAATCCCGGCACGAGCCTGTGCCCCGGTCGAACGTCTCCTCGACCGTCTGGACGCCCGGCTCCATGCGGATGACGTAGCCGACCTCGCGGGCGATTCTTGCGTTGAGCCCGACGATAAAGTCGATCGTGCGCACCCGATCCTGCGCGATGCCGTCGAGAAAGCGCTGCATCGCCGGACCGGCCGGCTCCGCCGCCAGATAGGGCGCCAAGTCTTCCGCGATGTCCGGGCTGTAGGAAAACGGCCATTCCTGCGCGGCTTCTTCCACGAAGAAGTCGAACGGGTTGTAGACCGTCATGTCGGCGACGAGATCGACCTCGATCTTCAGTTCCCGCACCGGCTCGGGGAAGACGAAGCGCGCCAGCCAGTTGCCGTAGATGTCCTGCTGGTGGTTCACGAAGTGCCCGGCCGGCGAGACCTTCAGCGAGTGCGAGACCACTCGTGTCCGGCTGTGCGGCGCGGGCCGGAGCCTGATGATCTGGGGCCCAAGCGTAACGGGACGGTCGTAGCGGTAATGGGTGAGGTGACGGATCGCAGCGAGGATGGTCATGAGCACTCTTGTGTCTGGGACGGCAGCGTTTCACACTTTCCCGCGCTGCACCACAGGCTTATCGGCCAAGCTCCTCCGACCGGTCGCGCGACGCCCTGACCGCGCGCTCCAGGAGCGGCCCGAGCCCGTCCTCGGCCATCAGCACGGCAAGGGCTGCAGCCGTCGTCCCGTTGGGGCTCGTCACCTGCCGGCGCAGTTCGCCCGGCGCCGTGCCGCTCTCGAAGGCGAGCTTGCCAGCGCCATAGACAGTCTGGCTGGCCAGAAGTTCCGCCGTCTCGCGCGGCAGACCGACCTTGATACCCGCTTCCGTCAGCGCCTCGATGAAATTGAAGATGTAGGCCGGACCCGAACCCGAGACGGCTGTCACGGCATCCATCAGGCTTTCATCCGCGATTTCGGTGACCGCGCCGCTTGCGGCCAGAAGATCGGAGACATAGGCGCGAAGGTCGGCGTCGGCTGCATCGTTGGCGACCGTCACCATCATGCCGGCGCCGATGGCGGCCGGCGTGTTGGGCATGCAGCGGATCACGGCCGCCTTGCCGCCGACGAGTTCCTCATAGCGCCGGATGGGGATACCTGCCGCGATCGTCAGGATCGCCGCGCCACGCTCCACCATGCCGGCATAGGCCGGCAGCACAGCCTCGATCACCTGCGGCTTGACCGCGACCATAACGAGCTTCGGCGAAAGACCACGTACGCCCTCGGCATCCTGGTGGACGCGCACGCCCAGATCGGCGGCTGCCGCACGGTTGCCCTCGTTCGGCTCGACGACGTCGACTTCTTCCGGCGCGAGACGTCCGGACGAAATCCAGCCGGCGAGCATCGCCCGCCCCATATTGCCGCAGCCGACCATCACGAGCTTCACGCCGAGTTCCATCTTAACCTCTCCAGAACCGCTTTTGCCCGCTTGATGAACCCGATCCGGGCGCGATGCAATCGCCTGGGCGAGCGCCAGGTCACTCACCAATTCTTGCGCAATCGCTGCCGAGGCTCTATCGCCACGTCACGTCAACGGAGCGCCAGCATGACTGAGATCATCGACGGCAAGGCGATCGCCGCAAGGACGGTCGCCCGCGTCAAGGACGAAGCAGCCAAGCTCGTCGCGGACACCGGCACCGTGCCCGGCATCGCCGTCGTGATCGTCGGCGAGGACCCGGCGAGCAAGGTCTATGTCGCGTCGAAGTCGCGCATGGCGAAGGAGTGCGGTTTCCACTCCGAACAGCACGACCTGGCTGATGAAACCTCGCAGCATGATCTGCTCGCGCTGATCGAGCGCCTCAACGCAGACGCGAGCGTTCATGGCATCCTCGTGCAACTGCCGCTGCCGAAGCACATCGATTCCGGCCGCGTCATCCAGGCGATCGCGCCGGAAAAGGACGTCGACGGCTTCACCTTCGTCAATGTCGGCAAGATTGGAACTGGCGAAGCAGAAACTGCCTTCGTGCCCTGCACGCCTGCCGGCTCCATGCTCCTGCTCGAAGGGGTGCGCGGGTGCGACCTGTCGGGCCTCACGGCCGTCGTCGTTGGCCGCTCCAACATCGTCGGCAAGCCGATGGCGAACCTTCTTCTGGCGGCCAACGCCACGGTCACGATCGCTCACAGCCGCACGCCGGACCTCGCCGCCGTCTGCCGCAGCGCCGATATTCTGGTCGCCGCTGTCGGCCGGCCCGAGATGGTCAAGGCGGACTGGGTCAAGCCCGGCGCCACGGTCATCGATGTCGGCATCAACCGCATCCCGGCACCCGAAAAGGGGGAGGGCAAGACCCGGCTCGTCGGCGACGTGGCCTTCGACGAGGCTAAGGCGGTGGCCGGTGCGATCACGCCCGTGCCCGGCGGCGTCGGCCCGATGACGATCGCCATGCTGATGGCAAACACGCTGCGCGCCGCCTGCCTTGCGGCCGGCCGCACCCCGCCACGCTTCTGAGCCCGCTTCCGGGCAAGTCATCCTTGAGTTAGAACCGGCGGCCATGATCGAAGCCAACCAGGGCGGCCGCCAGGTCGCCTTCCTCCTCGTTGACAAGTTCTCGATGTTCTCGCTCGCGGCGGCCATCGACACCATGCGCTCGGCCAACCGCTTGCTCGGCCGCGACGTGTATGGCTGGACGACCGTTTCGCCCGATGGTGACGCGGTGATGGCGTCGAACGGTCTGCCGCTAAAGGTCGATTATTCCGTCGCCGACATGCCGGCCGCAGACATGCTGTTCGTCTGCGTCGGGCTGACGACCGAGTTTCCCGGCAAGAGCAAGGTTCTGGCGGCACTGCGCGCCTGGGGCCGGCGCGGCGGTGCGCTGGGCGCGCTGTCCGTCGGCTCCTATCTGCTTGCCGAAGCCGGCCAGCTCGACGGTTACCGCTGCACGATCCACTGGGAAAACCGTGCCGGCTTCAAGGAGCGATTTCCAGAGATCGAATGCACCGGCAACGTCTTCGAGATCGACCGCAAGCGCTACAGCTGCGCCGGCGGCACCACCTCGATCGACCTGATGCTTGAGATCGTGCGCGCCGATTTCGGGCAGAGCCTCGCCAACGAGGTCGCCAACCAGTTCCAGCACGAGCGCATCCGCTCGCCGGTCGACCGCCAGCGTGTCGGGCCGGAGCGCGACCTCACCGGCAAGTCCGACAAGCTTCGCCGCATCGTGGAACTGATGGCCGACAATCTCGACGAGCCGAAATCGGCCGTCGAACTCGCCCGCCATGCCGGACTGTCGGTGCGTCAGGTCGAGCGGCTGTTCCTGCGCCATCTCAACATGACGCCCGGCCGATACTACATGCGCCTGCGGCTCGAACGGGCGCGCGAACTCCTGCGGCAGACAAATCTGCCGATCCTCGACGTTGCGATTGCGACCGGCTTCACCTCACATTCCTATTTCGCGCAGAGCTACCGGCTGATGTTCGGCCGACCGCCGAGCGAGGAGCGCCGCACGACCTATTGAGCGGCGCGAAGATTGTGGGTCGCGATTTGGCCGCTGGAAGCGTATAGATGCCCATCATGTCGACCGCCTCGACCGACCGCACGCATTCCGCCGGCGCCGCAATCCTTGCGGCCGTCCTCGGCTTCGTGCTGTTCGTCGGCATGCTGGCTGCTCCGATCGGGGCAGGGCAAACCGGCAGCCTGACTGGACCGGAACGGCTGCTGGCGCTCGGGACGGATGGTCCCCAGGCGGTAATCCCGGCCCTCCAGGACATAGAGCGCAAGGCTGCAAAGATGCTCGGCCCGGACGGCGATCCCGACGATCACGTCCCGGCAGTCGACGCTATCCCGCATGACGGATCAGCTCTGCCACAGGCCATGCACGCCGGACCGGCTTCGGCTGGTTCGGTAACGCGCCCTTCTGCTACGGGTCCTCCGGCCAGCGTCTGACCTGCTCGATTTGAGCAGTTTCGCCGCGGCCGTCATCGGCCGCCATGCGCTCGCGATTCGGACGCGACATGACCATCGACGACCCCGCTGCCGGAGAGGCAGCCCTCGGCACTGCCCGTGAAAATCTGGGCGCGCGGCTTGCTGCGCGGCTCGTTGCTGTCTGCGTGCTCGCGCTGGGGCTCCTCGCCCTGCAGGCGCCGCAGATCGGGCCGGCGGGCCGCGTAGCGCATGTCGCGTCAAGCCATGGCCAGAAGGCGCTCGACCGTCCCGTCGAGGCGAGGGCCGTGCTGCAAAGCGCTGCCAAGGCCGATCGCGACACGAAATTTCCCGGCGCCGACCCGATCCTCTGTCCGCTGTTGGCTCGCCTTGCCGGCCCCGCATGCGTCGGGACGCTTGGGCAGATCCGCCGAACCGCCGCCGTCCATGACGCGACGAGCCGCCCAAAAGCCCGCGCCCCTCCGACCATCGCCTGATCTTGCCGGCTGCGCTGCTGCCGCCCGAAGCGGACCGCCCCTGCCGGCCGCATGGCACTTCTTTTCAAGGATCAGACAATGCGAACGTCTAGATGGGTCGTGGTGACCTATGCAATCATCATCGTGTTGGGGCTGCTTGCTGCGCTGCCCAACGCGTTTACACCGGCGCAGCTTGCCTCCATGCCGGGCTGGTTCCCGAAGAACCAGGTCACGCTTGGCCTCGATCTGCGCGGCGGATCGCATCTCGTGCTCGAGGTCGATGCCGACGCGCTCAGAGCCGACCGGCTCAGCAGCATCATGGAAGATGCCCGCGCCATCCTGCGCGAGACGCGGGTGGACGGACAGGTGCGCAAGGACGGCGAGAGCATCGTCGTCGATGTGCGCGACGCCGCCCGCTTTGCCGATGTCGAGGAGCGGTTGAATGAACTCGCCGCCCCGAGTGCGGTAAATTCGCTCGGCCGTCCAGTCTCGGATGTCGATGCGACGGTTTCCGGATCGCGGCTGACCTTCACTCTCAATGCGGCCGGCGTTGCCGACCGCATCGACCAGGCGATCGGTCAAAGCCTCGAGATCGTGCGCCAGCGCGTCGACCAGGTCGGCGTCGCCGAGCCTACGATCCAGCGCGCCGGCAGCGACCGCATTGTCGTGCAGCTGCCCGGCCTCCAGGATCCGACGCGGCTGCGCGAGCTTCTGGGTTCAACGGCCCAGATGTCCTTCCACATGCTCTCACGCGAACCCGTCGGCGACCGCGTGCCGCCCGGCGTGACGCTGATGAGGGACGAGCAGGGCCAGACCTATCCGGTCGAAAACCGCATTGCGCTGAGCGGCGAGCGGCTCACCGACGCGCGGGCCGGCTTCGACCAGCGCACCAACGAGCCGATCGTCTCCTTCCGGTTCGACAGCGCGGGCGCGCGGCAGTTCGCCGAGATCACGGCGGCCAATGTCGGCCGGCCCTTCGCGATCGTTCTCGACGACAAGGTGCTGAGCGCGCCGGTGATCCGCGAGCCGATCACCGGCGGCACGGGCCAGATCAGCGGGTCGTTCACGGTGGAAGACACCGTCGTCCTCTCCGCGCTCCTGCGCGCCGGCGCGCTGCCTGCCCCTCTCACCGTCATTGAGGAGCGCACCGTCGGGCCGGATCTCGGCGCCGACGTGATCCAGATGGGCATCTACACCGGCATCGTCGGCTTCGCGCTCGTCGTCGCCTTCATGATCGCGCTCTATGGCGGCTGGGGCATCTTCGCCAATGTCGCGCTGTTCCTGAACGTCGCGCTGACGCTGGGCATCCTGTCCGTACTCGGCGCGACGCTCACCTTGCCCGGCATCGCCGGCATCATCCTGGGCATCGGCCTCGCGGTCGATGCGAACATCCTAATCAACGAGCGAATACGCGAGGAAGCCAGGAAGGGCGCCAGCGCCTTTGCCGCCCTCGATCGTGGGTTCAGCCGCGCCTACTCGACCATCGTGGACGCCAATGTGACCTCGCTGATCGCGACCGCGATGCTGTTCATGTTCGGCACGGGGCCGGTGCGTGGCTTCGCCATCACCATGATCGTCGGCATAGTCGTCTCGATGTTCACTGCGGTGGCCATCGTCAGGCTGATGATGACGGAATGGGTGCGGTTCCGGCGCATGAAGACGATCCGGATCGAGCCGCTGATCCGCTTCGTGCCGGACAACACGAAGATCTCGTTCATGAAGGCCCGCTATTTCGGGATCATCGTGTCGCTGGTCCTGTCGCTCGCCTCGATCGGGCTGTTCATCAAGCCCGGCCTCAATTACGGCATCGACTTCACCGGCGGCATCCAGGTCGAGATCGCGCATACCAAGCCGGACGAGATCGGGACGCTCCGCTCCGATCTCGGCACGCTCAGCCTCGGTGAGATCGCGCTGCAGGAGGTTGGCGGCGACGGGAACGTCCTCATCCGCATTCAGAGGCAGGAGGGCGGCGAAGACGCCCAGAACGCGGCGATCGCCTCGGTGCGCACCACGCTCCAGTCGATCGATGCGGACATCACGGTCGAACGCACGGAGGTCGTCGGCCCAAAGGTCAGCGGCGAACTGGCCCGCAACGGCGTCATCGCCGTCATCCTGTCGAGCCTCGGCATGCTTCTCTACATCTGGTGGCGCTTCGAGTGGAACTTCGCCATCGGCGCGGTCGCCACGCTGGTGCTCGATACGACGAAGACGGTCGGCTTCTTCGCGTTGATGGGGCTCGACTTCAACCTCACGGCGATCGCCGCGCTGCTGACGATCATCGGCTATTCGGTCAACGACAAGGTGGTCATCTACGACCGGATGCGCGAGAATTTGCGGCTGTCGAAGCGTTACGACCTGCGCAACGTCATCGACGCCAGCATCAACCAGACGCTGGCCCGGTGTCTCTTCACTTCCGCCACCACCTTCCTGGCCATGCTGCCCATGGCGATCTGGGGCGGCAGCGCGGTGGAGAACTTCGCGCTGCCGATGCTCTTCGGCATCTTCGTCGCGACGACGTCGTCGATCTTCATCGCCGCGCCGATCCTGCTCTTCCTCGGCGACTGGTGGCAGGCCAGGCGATCGAAGGAGCCGGCCGTAAAGGCTCTGCCGGCGGAGTAGCGTCACGGGGCCGCGGCGAAAACCGTGGCCCCAACTTCTTCGACTTGAACTCGGACGACATTTCGCACGTGCGAAGGCTTGGCAATTCTAAATCGATTAGATATAGCTGGCTCGACTGTCCGGAGCATCTCGTCCCCAATGACCAGCCAGACGATTCCCGTCGAGCCGTTCGACCTCGTGGTCTTCGGCGCCACCGGCGATCTGGCGGAGCGCAAGCTCCTGCCGGCCCTCTACCAGCGCCAGCTGGCCGGGCAATTCTCCGAGCCGACGCGCATCATCGGCGCCTCGCGCTCCGAGATGTCGGACGACGAGTATCGCAAGGTTGCCAGGGAGGCGATCGAGGCGCATGTGAAGCCCGGCGAGATCGTTGCCGAAGAGCTCGAGCGCTTCCTGGGCCGCCTGTCCTACATCCATATCGACGCGAATTCGGGTGAAGGCTTCGATCGCCTGCGCGATATCCTTGGTGGATCGGAAGCGATCCGCGCCTTCTATCTGGCCGTCTCGCCCGGTCTGTTCGCGCCGATCGCGCGCAACATCGAGGCGCATGGGCTGATCAACGAGCGTACGCGCATCGTGGTCGAAAAGCCGATCGGCCGCAGCCGCGAATCCGCCGCGCGTCTCAACGACGAGATAGGCCGCTTCTTCCGCGAGGAGCAGATTTTCCGCATCGACCACTATCTCGGCAAGGAGACGGTGCAGAACCTCATGGCGCTGCGCTTTGCCAACGCGCTGTTCGAGCCCTTGTGGAATTCTGCCCACATCGACCACGTCCAGATCACGGTCGCCGAGACCGTCGGCCTGGAAGGCCGCGCGGACTATTACGACAAGGCCGGCGCGCTGCGCGACATGGTCCAGAACCATATGCTGCAGCTCCTTTGCCTCGTCGCCATGGAGCCGCCATCCTCCATGGATGCCGATGCCGTGCGCGACGAGAAGCTGAAGGTCCTGCGCTCGCTGAAGCGCGTCAATGGCAGCGAGGCGCCGAAGCTGACGGTGCGCGGCCAGTATCGCGCTGGCGCTTCGGCCAACGGTGCGGTGAAAAGCTATGCCGACGACCTCGGCAGCCCCGACAGCGACACCGAAACTTTCGTCGCTATCAAGGCCGAGATCGCCAACTGGCGCTGGGCCGGCGTGCCGTTCTACCTGCGCACCGGCAAGCGGCTGGCCGAGCGCCTGTCGGAAATCGTCATCGTCTTCAAGCCGATCCCGCATTCGATCTTCGGCGACAATGCCGGGCCGGTGGTTGCGAACCAGCTCGTCATCCGCCTGCAGCCCGACGAAGGCGTGAAGCAGTGGATGATGATCAAGGACCCTGGTCCCGGCGGCATGCGCCTGCGCCATGTGCCCCTCGACATGAGCTTCGCCCAAGCCTTCGACGTCAGAAACCCCGACGCCTATGAGCGGCTGATCATGGACGTGATCCGCGGCAACCAGACGCTGTTCATGCGCCGCGACGAGGTTGAGGCGGCATGGGCCTGGATCGACCCGATCCTCGCCTCCTGGACCGAGAACGGCCACAAGGTGCAGGGCTATACCGCCGGCACCTGGGGCCCGACCGCCTCGATCGCGCTCATCGAGCGCGACGGGCGCACCTGGCACGACAGCACCTGAGGATGACGATGCGAACTGCCTGCTGGACCGAGGCCGCTACCCCTGCTGCGCTCGCCCGCGACCTTGCCAAGCGCGTCGCGGCTTGCCTGCTGCACGCCACCGAAGCACGCGGCCGAGCCGTCATCGCTGTTTCAGGCGGCACGACGCCCGGCAGGTTCTTCGACGCGCTGAGCGAGATGCCGGTCGACTGGTCGAAGGTGACCGTGACGCTGGTCGACGAACGGTTCGTGCCGCCGGAAAACGAGCGCTCGAACGAGAAGCTGGTCCGCGAGCGGCTGCTGAAGAATGCTGCTGCAAACGCCCGCTTCCAGGGCCTGTGGACCGGAGACGACAGCGTCGAGGTCGCCGCGCGCACAGCCGCCGACCGGATAGCTGCCCTGCCGACGCCCTTCGATATCGTGGTGCTGGGCATGGGCGCCGATGGCCACACGGCGTCATACTTCACCGACGCGCCGAACCTCGAGCGTCTGACCGATCCGGCGGAGCCGGCGACCGTCCTGCCGGTTGAAACGGCGGCCGGCGGCGAGCCGCGCCTGACCCTGACCATGCCGCTGATCGCCCAGGCTCGGCTTGTCGTGCTGCACATCGAGGGCGACGAGAAGAAGGCCGTCGTCAAGCGTGCGATCGACGGCGCCCCCTTGGGCGAACTGCCGGTCGCGACCATATTCGACCATGCGACGCATCCCGTCGAAATCTTCTGGGCACCGAAATAGGAGAGCCGCCATGGGCGCACATTCCGTCATCGAGGCCGTCACGAACCGCATCCGTGAACGCTCCAGGCCACGCCGCGAAACCTATCTCGAGCGCCTGGAGGCGGCAGCCTCGGCAACCCCGCATCGCTCCAAGCTGTCCTGCGGGAACCTCGCCCACGGTTTTGCCGCCTGCGGCGTCTCCGACAAGGCGGCGCTCGCCGGCGACGTCCTGCCGAACCTCGGCATCGTGACGGCCTATAACGACATGCTGTCGGCCCATCAGCCCTTCGAGACCTATCCGGAGATGATCCGCGCGGCTGCCCGCGAGGCCGGCGGCGTGGCGCAGGTCGCAGGCGGCGTTCCGGCAATGTGCGACGGTGTCACGCAAGGCCGCCCCGGCATGGAGCTGTCGCTCTTCTCGCGCGACGTCATCGCCATGTCGGCCGGCATCGCGCTGTCGCACGACATGTTCGACGCTGCCGTCTACCTCGGCGTCTGCGACAAGATCGTGCCGGGCCTGATCATTGCGGCACTCTCCTTTGGCCATCTGCCGGCCGTCTTTATCCCCGCCGGTCCGATGACGTCCGGCCTGCCCAACGACGAGAAGGCACGCATTCGCCAGCTCTATGCCGAGGGCAAGGTGGGCCGCGCGGAACTACTCGAGGCGGAATCGAAGAGCTATCACGGCCCCGGCACCTGCACCTTCTACGGCACGGCGAACTCCAACCAGATGCTGATGGAGATCATGGGCCTGCACACCCCGGGCTCCTCCTTCGTCAATCCGGGCACGCCGCTGCGCGATGCCCTGACGCGCGAGGCGGCGAAGCGTGCTCTGAGCCTGACCCGCCTAGGCAACGCCTACACGCCAGTCGGCCGCATGATCGACGAGCGCTCGGTCGTCAACGGCATCGTGGGTCTCAATGCCACGGGCGGCTCGACCAACCTCACGATCCATTTGATCGCGATGGCGGCAGCCGCGGGCATCGTCATCGACTGGCAGGACATCGCCGAGATTTCCGACGCCGTACCGCTGCTCGCCCGCGTCTATCCGAACGGCCTTGCCGACGTGAACCATTTCGCTGCTGCCGGCGGCCTCGGCTTCATGATCCGCGAGCTTCTGTCGGTCGGGCTTCTGCATGATGACGTCCAGACGGTCTGGGGGGAGGGGCTCTCCAACTATTCCGTCGAAGCGCGCCTCGGCACCGATGGCGCGATCGAACGCGTGCCGGCGCCGGATCTCAGCGGCGACGAGAAGGTTCTCGTCCCGGTCGCCAAGGCCTTCCAGCCGAATGGCGGCCTGAAGCTCCTCACCGGCAACATGGGCAATGCGATCATCAAGGTTTCCGCCGTCAAGCCGGAGCGCCGCGTGATCGAGGCGCCGGCGATCGTCTTCGACAGCCAGGAGGCGCTCAACGACGCCTTCAAAGCGGGCACGCTCGACCGCGATTTCGTGGCTGTCGTCCGCTTCCAGGGGCCGAAGGCGAACGGCATGCCGGAACTGCACCGGCTGACGACCGTGCTCGGCGTGCTGCAGGATCGTGGGCGCAAGGTCGCGCTCGTCACGGACGGGCGCATGTCCGGTGCATCCGGCAAGGTGCCGGCGGCGATCCACGTCACGCCCGAGGCGCTCGATGGCGGGCCGATCGGCCTCGTCCGCGACGGCGACATCGTGCGGGTGGATGCGGAAGCCGGAACGCTGGAGATGCTGGTGGATGCGGCGACGCTCGCTACCCGCAAGCTCGAAATCCCGGATCTTTCGGCCAACGATTTCGGTCTCGGACGCGATCTCTTCTCGATGTTCCGCCGCGCTGCCGGCCGCGCCGACCAGGGCGCGTCCGTTTTCGGCTGACTCATGCTCCCCGCTAGGGGATGGAGATCTCCGAGCGCTCGCCGGCCTTGATCGTGACGGCGGTTTCTTCCTGCGGCCCGTCGTCGGGCAGGTTCTTGACGACGACATAGTCACCGGCTGTCAGCGTGGTCTGGAAGGTGTCGCCGTAGGACTGCACGATCTGCTGGCGGTTGCCCTGAATGTCCTTGGCGGCCGCCAGGATCACGATCTCCGACGCCCCCGGCGCGGAAACGGTCAGTACGCCTGCGTTGAGCAGCACGCTCGCTTCCGACAATTCGCCGGTCTTCACGGTCACAATCGCCTCGGCCGTCGCCTCGGCCATACGGGCGATGACGGCGTAGTCGCCAGGTGGCAGGTCGTAGCTGCTGTCGGGGCCGTATCCGTAGGCGACATCCTCTCGCGATCCGTCGATCTTCTTGGCTGCCTTGACGATGTTCAGCGCCAGCCCGCCATCATCGACCCGCATGCCTTCGACATAGAACGCATTGACCACGAGGCGCCCGACGCCGACCACGATGTCGCGCTCGATCGTCTCGCCGGCTGCAAGCTGCAGCGTCTCGCTGACGCTGCCTTCGCCGATCCGCACGTTGACAACCTGCTCGCCGGCCGGAAACACCGCGTCCAGTTGGCCGTAATAGGTGGTGTCGCCGTCGCCGGGATAGAGCACGTTGATCGCGGCACCATCTTCGACGTCGGCACCTTCGCTGGGCAGCGCGCGAATGATCATCGTGCCGGCATTCAGCACGAAGCGCGGCTCGTAGAGAGTGCCCGGCTCGATCGTCACCGTCTGCTCCGCCTTGGCGTGGTCCAGCCTTGCCTCGATCACATAAGTGCCCGGCTCGAGCGTGCCCTGCCAGTTGTCGTACTCGGTCGAAAGATACTCGCCGCGCTCGCCGGATGCGTCGGCGCGATAGACCTCCCACGCCTGACCCTCACGTCCGATCACCTCGGACTCGGCTGTCAGGGAAAGCGTCGGGACGATGTTGAACTCGAAGGTCGGCTGCGGCGCGGGTGCCGGTTCAGGCTCCGGCGCCGCCTGCACCACCACGGTCTGCGTCAGCGCATCGGCGAGCGATCCGGCATCGCCGGCCTGGATGTACGTGCCGCCGGTATTGTCCGCCAGGCAGGCGACCTGCCTGCCTTCCTCGTCCGACAGGCCGAAACCAACGACATGCATCGTGAAGTCGATGCCAGACTGTTCGAGTTCGTTGGCAAGCGCGCAGGGGTCCGCGTTGCAGGTTTCGATGCCGTCCGTGATCAGGATGACGGTGGCTTTCTCTTCGGTGAAGCGCAGCGATTGCGCCGCCTGCTTCACCGCTTCCGAAAGCGGCGTCTTGCCGAGGAAGCGCATGGTGTCGGCGGCATCCGCGATCGCGCTGCCCGTTCCGGCAGCAGGGGCTACGACGAGCTCGATGTCGGTGCAACTGCCCTTTTCGCGATGACCGTAGGCCATCAGCCCGAGTTCGAGATCGGCAGGGACCGTCTGGAGAACCGTGCGCAACGTGTCGCGTGCGATCTCGAGCTTGGGCGTGCCCTCGATCTGGCCCCACATGGATGCCGACGCGTCGAGCACGATGATCGCGCGTTCCGCTTGCGCGGCTCCACTTATCGTCGTCGCCGCAAGGACGCCCGCCACCATCGCTTTGCGCAACCGCATCCCCCGCTCCCCTTATGTCAAATGACGTAGCGGAATTGGTAGACGAGGCCCGCCGGGCTGGCAATCGGCGTCAGATGCGGTCGCGCAGCGCGAACCAGTTGAGCGCAAGCCACATCAGGAGCGGGCGGAAGCGTCGGCCGCCAGGAAACGCAGGGATCTTCAGGTCCTCGAAAAGCTTCAGCTTCTCGCGTCTGCCGCCCAGCGCCTCGGCATAAAGCCGGCCGGTGAAGTTCGCGAGCATGACGCCGTGGCCGGAAAACCCGCCGATGGAGATCACGTTCGGCATCACCTCCCGCATGTAGGGCAGGCGCGGCATCGTGATGCCGACATAGCCGCCCCAGGCATGGGTGATCTCCGTCGTTGCCAACTGCGGATAGATCTCCGCGATCTGGCGCTGGATGTCGCGTTTGATGTCGGCCGGGTCCGACGAGGAATAGACCTCGCGCCCGCCGAAGAGCAGCCGACCGTCCACCGACTTGCGGAAATAGCGCACGACGAAGCGGCTGTCGTCGACCGCCTCGCCGCCGGGGATCACCTGGCTGTCGTCGCCAAGTGGCACGGTCGCTCCGATGAAGGAGCCGATCGGCATGACATGCGCCGCCGCCTTCGCCTCCAGCGACCCGCCATAGGCGTTCGTTACGATCAGCGCGTGCTTGGCCGTAATCGTCCCGCTTGCCGTCTCGACCGTGACGCGCCCGCCTTCGGAGCGGATCGCCGTAGCCTTCGTGGTCTCGAAGAGCTTTGCACCCGCAGCATGCGCGACGCGCGCGGTGCTGACGAGCAGCTTCATCGGGTTGAGGTGGCCTGTCCCCATATCCGCCGAGCCGCCGAAATAGGCGCGCGAGCCAAGCCGCCTTTCGGTCTCGGCGGCATCCATGAAGCTGACATGCGGATAGCCGGCCTTCTCAGCCATGTAGTCCGCATAGGCGCGGTACTCGTCGACATAGCGCTGCTTGTGCGCCACCGAAAGCTGCCCCACACGGTAGTCGGCATCGATGCTGTTCGCTTCCATGAACGAGAGGAGATGGTGCTTTGCCTCCTCGGCCACGTCGAACAGCGCCTTGGCGCGGGTCCAGCCGACCTGCTTTTCCATCTCGTCCAGCGCCACGCGCTGGCCGGTGCCAAGCTGCCCGCCATTGCGCCCGGAGGCGCCGTCGCCGAAGCGATGCTGCTCGATGAGCACGACGTCGCTGCCCTGCCGCGCCAGCTCGACTGCCGCCGAGAGCCCAGCGAACCCGCCGCCGACGATGACGACGTCGGCGCTTCGGCTGCCGTCGAGCGCCGGATAGGCGGGCCGTTCGCCGACTGTCGCTTCGTAGAACGAGATGCCGGGGGAGATTGGAGATTGGTACATGGGAGCCATAGGTGAATGGTGAATGGTCAGTGGTGAATGGGGGCAGGATCTGAAGTCCGATCAATCCAGCCAGATCGCCACTCGAAAATCTTCACCATTCACCATTCACCATTCACTACTCGCCATCAGACGTTCAAAAGCAGATACTCCCGCTCCCACGGGCTGATCACTTCCATGAACGTCTCGAACTCCGCCTTCTTGATCGCCGCATAGGTGGAGACGAACGGCTCGCCGAGGATCTCGCGCAGATCGTCGTCGCGTTCGAAGAGGTCCACGGCTTCGAGCAGGCCGCGCGGCAGTTCGATCTCGTCCTCATTGACCGCCTTGCCCGACGGCGCGTCGGGCATCTCGCGCTTCAGGATGCCGATGAGGCCGCAGGCGAGCGAACCGGCAAGCGCCAGATAGGGGTTGGCGTCCGAAGAGGGAATGCGGTTTTCCACGCGCCGCGCACCCGGATCGGAGCGCGGGATGCGGAAGGCCGTCGTGCGGTTGTCATAGCCCCACCGCGTGTTGACGGGCGCGGAGGCGGCCTGCGTCAGCCGGCGATAGGAGTTCACATAGGGCGCGAACATGGCGAGCGCGTTCGGCACGTGCCGCTGCATGCCGCCGACGAAGTGCAGGAACGCCTCGGACTCGCTGCCATCGGCCTTGGAGAATACGTTGCGGCCGGTCTCGATATCGACCACTGACTGGTGGATGTGCATCGCCGAGCCCGGCTGGCCCTGGATCGGCTTGGCCATGAAGGTGGCGTAGACATCGTGCTTGAGCGCTGCTTCGCGCAGGGTCCGCTTGAACAGGAAGACCTGGTCGGCAAGCTCGACCGGATCGCCATGGCGAAGGTTGATCTCGAGCTGGCCCGCGCCCTCCTCGTGGATCAGCGTGTCGATCTCGAGCCCCTGGGCTTCGGAGAAGTGGTAGATGTCGTCGATGAGCTCGTCGAACTCGTTGACGCCCGCGATCGAATAGCCCTGGCCACCGCCGATGGGCCGGCCGGTGCGCCCCACGGGTGGCGTCAGCGGATAGTCGGGATCGGGGTTCTTGTTGACGAGATAAAACTCGATCTCCGGCGCCACGATCGGGCGGAGACCGTGATCGGCATAGGCCTTGACGATGCGCTTCAGAACGTTGCGCGGCGTAAACTCGACGTCGCGCCCGTCCTGGTAGACGAGGTCGCAGATTACCTGTGCCGTCGGGTCGGTTTCCCACGGAACGACGCAGAGCGTGCCGAGATCGGGTAAGAGCTTCAGGTCGCCGTCGGCTTCCGGATAGGCAAAGCCGTTGCCATCTTCCGGATAGCGCCCGGAGATCGTCGTCATGAAGACGCCTGAGGGCAGTGCGAGCGAGGTGTTCGAGGTGAACTTCTTCGACGGCATCATCTTGCCGCGCGCGATGCCGGCCTGGTCGGGCGTGATGCACTCGATGTCCTCGATGCCGCGCCATTCGAGCCAGTCGGCAGTTTCCTTCCAGGACTTCACTCCGCGGAGGCTTTCGACGAATGCGGGTACCTTTTGCCTGGCCGCCTTGCCGCGCGGCCGGACTTCCTTCTTGTCAACGGGCATCAATCACCGGTTCTTGGTTGCCTGATCGCTACTATAACCGGGCCACCGGTAAACGAACAGGGCGACATCCGAACGCAACGACGCCGGCATCTCGCGGGAAGATGCCGGCGTCGAGACGCTGTGGCGGTCGGTTCAGGCGCCCGTCGGCGCGTTGGCAACCACGACCGGGATCAGGAGGTCGCCCCAGTGGCCGTCGCCTGCGTGGTGGCGCGCCGAGCGCACCAGTTCAACCGAGACGCCGGCTTCGACCGCCTTCATCACCGACTGGTTCAGCCGGTGCAGGTCGTTCGCCACCATGCGGATGGCTGCCTGCTGGTCCGTATTCATGGCGGAGGACTGTTCCTCTGCCCGTTCCTTGACGCGTGTCCTGGGGCTCATAGTGGTTCTCCCTTAAGTCTGTTTATTCGGCAGGCTTACTCGGCTGCCGGGCGGAACTGCTCGTGTTCCGTCGATTCCTTCATCGCCGTCGTCGAGGACTGGCCGCCGGTGATCGCCATCGACACCGCGTCGAAATAGCCGGTGCCGACTTCGCGCTGGTGCTTGGTCGCCGTGTAGCCGTTGGCTTCGGCTGCGAACTCGGCTTCCTGCAGCTCCGAATACGCCGCCATCTGGCGCTCTTTGTAGCCACGGGCGAGCTCGAACATGCCGAAGTTCAGCTGGTGGAAGCCGGCGAGCGTGATGAACTGGAACTTATAGCCCATCGCCCCAAGTTCGCGCTGGAACTTGGCGATCGTCGCGTCGTCGAGGTTCTTCTTCCAGTTGAACGACGGCGAGCAGTTGTAGGCGAGCTTCTTGCCCGGATGTGCCTTGTGCACGGCCTCGGCGAACTTCCTCGCCTGGGCGAGGTCCGGCTTGCCGGTCTCCATCCAGATCAGGTCGCAATGCGGCGCATAGGCGATGGCGCGCGCAATGCACGGCTCGATGCCGTTCTTCACCTGGTAGAAGCCTTCCGTCGTGCGCCCCGCATCATAGTCGACGAAGGGACGGTCGCGCTCATCGATGTCCGAGGTGAGAAGCTTCGCGGCCTCGGCATCGGTGCGCGCCACGATCAGCGTCGGCACGCCCATGATGTCGGCTGCGAGACGCGCCGCATCGAGGTTGCGGATGTGCGCAGCCGTCGGGATCAGAACCTTGCCGCCGAGATGGCCGCACTTCTTTTCCGATGCGAGCTGATCCTCGAAGTGGACGCCTGCGACGCCGGCCTCGATGAAGGCCTTCATGATCTCGAACGCATTGAGCGGGCCGCCGAAACCGGCTTCCGCGTCGGCCACGATCGGCGCAAACCAGGTGTCGACCGACAGCCCGTTGCCTTCCGCCGTTTCGATCTGGTCGGCGCGCTGCAGCGTGCGGTTGATCCGCTTGGCAAGCTCCGGCGCGGCATTGGCCGGGTAGAGCGACTGGTCGGGGTACATCTGCGATGCCGTGTTGGCGTCGGCCGCAACCTGCCAGCCCGACAGGTAGATCGCCTTCAGCCCGGCACGAACCATCTGCATGGCCTGGTTGCCGGAGAGCGCACCGAGCGCGTTGACGAAATCCTCGCGGTCAAGCAACTGCCACAGGCGATTTGCGCCCATCTCGGCGAGCGTATGACGGATCTGCACAGAGCCGCGCAGCCGCTTCACATCCTCGGCGGTGTAGGGCCGCTCGAGACCGTCGAAGCGGCCTTCCGGTGCCGAGGGAACGAGGTTGTAAAAGTCGGTCATCACAGTCTCCGGTCTTCATCTGTCTTGTTCGGGATCGATCGATCCTTCTGCAACGGCTTTTACAGTGCGCTGCACCAATCAACGAGCGAAAAGCCGAAAAGGCCGGTTGGAAAGAGGTCACGCTGTCTTGTCTGTGACAGGTGCAGCGTGTAAATCTGTAAAAGCTGTCAAGAATGGGTTGGGCGGTCGTGGTGTCACAAAGCTGTAAAGTTGGAGCGACGCCTTCCCAGGGAGGCACCGTCCTTCATGGCTGAGCGCAAGGTCTTCGCGGGTCCGCGCATCCGGAGGCTGCGCAACGAGAAGGGCCTGACCCAGACCGCCATGGCGGAGGGGCTCGGCATCTCGCCGTCCTACCTGAACCTGATCGAGCGCAACCAGCGACCGCTGACGGTGCAGATCATCCTCAAGCTCGCATCCGCCTACCATGTCGATCCCGAAGAGCTGCAAGCCGAGGATGCCGGCGTCGTCACGTCGCTGAAGGAAGTCTTCGGCGACCCGCTGCTGGCTGGCGAACTGCCCGGCGACCAGGAACTGATCGAGATCGCGGAAGCGGCGCCCAATGCCGCATCGGCCGTGCTCAAGCTCTACCGCGCCTATCGCGAGCAGGCGCAGCGGCTGTCCGACCTGAACGAGGTGCTCGCCCGCGAAGGCCGCGCGACGGAGCTGGCGGAAACCCGCCTTCCGCTAGACGAAGTCCGCGATCTCTTCGAGCGCCGGCCGAACCATCTGCAGGCCATCGACGATGGCGCCGAAGCCTTCCACGAGGCGCTCAAGCCCGGCGACGATCTGCGCACCGCGCTGCGCGACTGGCTTCAGGCCGAGCATGGCATCACGGTGCGGCTCCTGCCGGCCGCCACCATGCCCAACTGGCGCCGACGCTATGACCGCCACTCGCAGCGGCTGTTCATCTCCGAGCGCCTCTCTCCCTTCGACCAGCTGCGCGAAGTGGCGATCGAGGCGAGCCTCCTGAAGCTGCGCGATCTCGTGCAGGCGGAAGTGGCGGGGCTCAAGCTTTCGAGCGACGAGGCGCGGCGGCTCGCCCGCTTCGAGATCGCCCGCTACGCCGCGCACGCGCTGATGATGCCCTACGGCGCCTTTCACGCGGCCGCGCAGCGCGCACGCTACGATGTGGACGTGCTGCGCTCGCGCTTCGGCGTCTCCTTCGAGCAGGCTGCGAACCGCCTGACGACGCTCTGCCGACCCGGCGCCGCAGGCGTGCCGTTCTTCATGCTGGAGATCGACAATGCCGGCCACCGGTTCCGCCGCGCCGGCGCGCAAGGCTTCCCGCATGCCCGCTTCGGCGGCGGCTGCCCAAAGCTCGCGATCCACGCCGCCTTCTCGCAGCCCGGCCAGATCCTCGTCGAGGCGGTGGAAATGCCGGACGGCGCGGAGTTCCTGACGGTCGCGCGCACGCTGGAAGGCCCACAGGGCTCGTTCTCCGAGCGGCCGCGCCGCACCGCGCTCCTGCTTGCCTGCGACATCGGCTTTCGTGACGAGACGGTCTATGCCGCGGCCCTGCCGCAGGCCGGCGGCCGCACGGCAAGCGTGCCCGCGCTGCCCGTCGGGCCCGACTGTCGCCTCTGCGAACGCGTCGGCTGCCTCGCCCGCGCCGAGCCACCGATCACCCGCCCGCTCGGCCTCGACGGCATGACGACCGGCATGAGCGCCTTCGATTTCCAGTAAATCGATCCGGAAACGGCCGGTTGGAAAGGAAAAGCTGGCTTTGCGGGCCTTTTGGCTCTATGCGGCGCGTCAACAACAGGTTCCCCGACATGACCCCGACCGACGACGCCACGCCCGCAGCCCTGCCGGCGTCCATTCACCCCGCTCTTGCCGCAGCGCTCGAAGGCCATGGCTATCTGAGCCTGACGCCCGTGCAGCTGGCGATGCTCGAGCAGGAAAATGGCGAGGCGGACCTGCTCGTCTCAGCGCAGACCGGCTCCGGCAAGACCGTCGCTTTCGGTCTGGCCGTCGCGCCGAACCTTCTGGGCGATGCCGAGCGCTTCGGCCCGGCAGCCCGCCCGCTCGGCCTCGTCATCGCGCCGACGCGTGAACTCGCCATGCAGGTGCAGCGCGAACTCGACTGGCTCTACGGCAACGCGGACATCCGCACCGCGACATGCGTCGGCGGAATGGACATGCGGTCCGAACGGCGCGCGCTGGAGCGCGGCGCGCATCTCGTCGTCGGCACGCCGGGGCGCCTGCGCGACCACATTACCAAGGGCTCGCTCGATCTCGGAGCGGTGCGCGCCGTCGTCCTGGACGAGGCCGACGAGATGCTCGACCTCGGCTTCCGCGAGGATCTGGAGTTCATCCTGGCGGCAGCGCCCGGCGACCGGCGTACGCTGATGTTCTCGGCCACCGTGCCCCGCGGCATTGCCGAACTCGCGCGCACCTTCCAGCACGACGCCATCCGCGTTGCGGTGACGGCCTCGACCGAGCAGCACGCCGACATCGAATACCAGATGATGCTGGTGCGTCGCGACGAGCGCGAACACGCGATCATCAACACGCTGCTGCACTCCGAAAGCACCGCCGCGCTCGTCTTCTGCCATACGCGCGAAGCCGTTCGCCATTTGACGGCGCGGCTCGCCAATCGCGGCTTCGCCGTCGTCGCGCTGTCGGGCGAACTCGCCCAGTCGGAACGCTCCAGCGCGCTGCAGGCCATGCGCGACGGCCGCGCCCATGTCTGCGTCGCGACCGACGTTGCGGCCCGCGGCATCGACCTGCCCAATCTCGACCTCGTAATCCACGCCGACGTGCCGAGCAATCCGGCGACGCTGCTGCATCGCTCCGGCCGCACTGGCCGCGCAGGCCGAAAGGGCGTCTGCGTGCTGATTGTGCCGGAGACGCGCCGCGGCGCCGCCCAGCGCGTGCTCTCGCTGGCCAAGCTTGACGCGTCCGTGGTCGCCGCACCCGGCATCGCCGAGATCGAAACGCGCTATCGGCGCCAGATCCTCGACACGGTGCTCGCCGCCAAGGCGCCCGACGAGGCTGAAGCTGCCATCGTCGCAGACATGCTGCGCGACGCGACACCCGAGCAGATCGCGACCGCTTTCCTGCGCCGTGAGCTCGCCGCCCGTCCGGTTCCCGAAGAACTCCAGCCGCTCCCCGTTCATGCGATGCAGGCCAAGCCGCGCCGCGAGAAGCGCTTCGAGGACGCCGGGCCCGAGCGCACCCGCGAGCCGCGCGGGCCGGACATGGTCGGCGGTGTCTGGTTCACGCTGTCGCTCGGCCGCAAGCAGCGCGCCGATCCCAAATGGCTCTTGCCGATGATCTGCAAGGCCGGTGGCGTGACCAAGCGGGACGTCGGCTCGATCCGCATCGACGACAACGAGACGCGCTTCGAGATCTCGGCCGAAAAGGCCGCAGCCTATGCCGACCGGATCGGCGAGGCGGGCGCGCTCGAACGCGGCATCATCATCGCGCCTACGGGCGGCAACCGTGGCCCGGCTGCAAAGCCGGCACGGTTCAAGGACAAGCGCGGCAAGCCTGCCGGCGACAAGCCGTTCGCCAAGAAGCCCTTTGCCAAGAAGGCCTTCGACAGCGACCGCCCGCCCGCAGACGACCGCCCGCGCAAGCCGAAGAAGCCCAAGAAGAACCGCGCCAACTAGGCGCGGCTCTTCAAGTTGCCTTCAGGCGATCAAGCGATCTCCAGCACCACATTGCCGATCATGCGCCCGCCCTCGACCGCCTCGTGCGCGGCCGCAGTCTCGGCGAGCGGAAAGCGCGCCGCGATGGTGTGCGTTAGCGCGTTTTCGGCAAGCAGCCCGTCAAGGTCGGCGAGCGCCTGGCGGCGCTGGTCGGCGGTGAGTTCGTAGACCAGGAAGAAGCGCAGCGTCAGGTTCGACCAGAGCAGGGTCGGGAAGCTGACCGGGATGTCGGTCGCGACGTTCGAGCCGTAGCAGACGAACGCCCCATGCGGCGCGAGGATGCCGTCCGGCAGCATGCCCGCCGTGGTCGAGAAATCCATGTCGAGGATGGCGTCGGCGCCCCTGCCGCCGGTGGCCGCCTTCACCCGCGCCGCCACGTCCTCCGAGCGATAGTCGATGATGTCGGCGGCACCGGCGGCAGCGGCATGGTCGGCGCGCTCCGGCGATGCCGTCGTCAGAACCCGCGCGCCGCGCTGCACGGCGATCTGCGTCGCGTAGTGGCCGACGGCGGCGGCCCCTCCGGTGATCAGCACCGTCTTGCCGTCGATGTCGCCGAGATGGTTCACGCCCTGGATCGCGGTGAGCGCTGGAATGCCGAAGCAGGACGCCTCGGCGAACCCGACCTGGTCGGGCAGGCGCACGGCCTGCTCGGCATTGACGGCGATGTATTCGGCCGCCGTGCCGAATGGGCGCTTCCACTGGCCGTTCCAGATCCAGACCCGCTCGCCGACGCGCGCCGCATCGACCCCTTCGCCGACTGCCTCGATAATGCCGGCGCCGTCCGAATGCGGGATGATGCGTGGCGCGATCAGCGGCCGGCCGCGGCGGCTCTTCACGTCCGACGGGTTGACGCCCGACGCATGCAGCCTGACGAGGACCTGTCCGGGGCCGGCCCTCGGCGTCTCCGTCTCGCCATGGACGAGCACGTCCCGCGCTGCACCGTTCTTCTCGTACCAGACCGCCTTCATCACTGCTTTCCGCCGATAGCCCTTGTCATGCGATATGAAGGAGCTTGGCCCACCTTCGCAACCCGCGATGACGCTGGATCAGCGGCACCCGTCGCGCTGGCTGTGGCACGGCGAGGGGCGGCGTGCTGAATGAAGCTCGAACGGAGACGACCGGCGTGACCACGAGCGCCACCCCCACATCGCCCGGAACCGATGGCCGCGCCCGCCTGTCAAGCGAGCGCGTCGGCATCCTGCTGGTCTTCTCCTCCGCGCTGATCTGGAGCTTTGGCGGCACGATCGGACGTTTCGTCGAGCATCTGGATTCCTGGACTGTCGTGTTCTGGCGCTCCTTCTGGGCGGTCGCCTTCCTGTTGGCCTTCATGGCCTGGCGCGACGGCGTGCGCGGCACGCTGGCGCTTTTCCGTGGCATGGGCCTGCCGGGCCTCGTGGTCGCCGCCTGTTTTGCCACTGCCTCGACCTGCTTCGTCGTCGCGCTCTCCTATACGAGCGTCGCCAATATCCTCCTGATGCAGGCCGGCGCACCGCTCTTTGCCGCGCTTATTGCCTGGGCGATCCTCGGCGAGCAGATCTCGCGCGCGACCTGGGCAGCGATTGCCGCGGTGATCGCTGGCGTCGCGATCATGGTCTCGAAATCCTTTGACGGCACCGTCTCGCCCATTGGAGACGGGCTGGCGCTGACAACCGCGCTCGTCTTCGCGGTCGCGACCGTGATCACGCGCCGCTACGCCCATGTGCGCATGACGCCCGCCACCTGCCTCGGTGCGGGCATTGCCGGCGCGATCTCCTTCGTCATGGCGCCAACTCTTGCGGTCGGGCTCGGCGACACCGGTTTCCTCTTCGCCTTCGGCGCGCTCAACCTCGGCCTGGGGCTGGCGCTCTTTGCCAGTGGCGCGCGGCTCATCCCGGCCGCGATCGCAGCACTTCTCGGCACGTTCGAGACTCTGCTCGGCCCGATCTGGGTCTGGCTCATCCATTCGGAGGTGCCGAACGGGCGCACGCTCATGGGCGGCGCGGTCGTGCTCGCCGCGCTCGTCTTCCATATCGGCATGGAGTTTCGGCGTCAGAACCGTCCGGCCAGACCCGGCACCACCGGCTTCCCGCAGCCTAGCTGAGCTCAGTCGCTGGGCGGGCGGATCAGGTAGATCACGAACCAGACCGGCAGGATCACGATCGATCCGAGGATGATGTTCGGCAGAGCCCATTCGAGGCCGCTCTGCAGCATCGCCATCGTGGCTTCCGGCGTCAGGCCCGCTTTGGCGAGAAGATCGGCGGCCTTGATGTCGAGCGCGCCCAGCGCAAGGCCGGTGACGAGCGAGATCGTCACGATCTTGAACAGAGCGGCCGCGAACCTGAACATCAAAAACCCCGATCGGCGGGCCTTCTACCGGCCCGCACACCCGTCAATCACGATAGACAAGGATGCTGAACGAAACCTTTCCGCTGCGGCAGCGTGAAGCGCTCCGGCTGAAACATGAGCGCCAAGCTCCTGATTTCCCGAATAAAACTTGACAAAGCCAGTTTAGAATAATTCTAAAACATTGATATCCTTATCTTATCGGTTGACCTGAGTAAAATGATCAAGCATTTGCCAAGCAGGCTTCGTGTTCTGAAGCCACGCAATTGCCCAAGATAGGGCGATGCGAGCCCTTCACGTCAGGAGGAAATCCGATGTCCAAGAATTACGCGTCCCGTCTGGTCGCTGCAGCCCTCGCGGGCGCGGTCGCAACGACGGCTTTCCCGGTCTTCGCGCAGGATCAGGTGGTCAACATCTATTCCTATCGCCAGCCCGATCTGATCAAGCCCGTCCTCGACGCCTTCACCGCGCAGACCGGCATCCGCACGGAAGTGCTGTTCCTGGATCGTGGCCTGGAAGAGCGCATCGAGGCCGAGGGCGTGAACTCGCCGGCCGACGTGATCCTCACCATCGACATCGCGCGCCTCGTGGCGGTGCAGGAGCGTGGCGTCACGCAGCCGGTCGTCGATGAAGAAATCGAGGCCAACATTCCGGCCGAATACCGCGATCCGGAAGGCAACTGGTTCGGCCTGACGCGCCGTGGCCGCGTGGTCTACGCCTCGCGCGACCGCGTCGAAGCCGACACGCTGACCTATGCAGAGCTCGCCGATCCGAAGTACCGGGACGCGTTCTGCATCCGCACCGGCCAGCACGACTACAACCTCGCTCTCTTCTCCGCGATGATCGCCCATTGGGGCGAGGAGCAGACCGAGGAGTGGATGCGCGGCTTCAAGGAGAACCTTGCCCGCAAGCCCGACGGCAACGACCGCAGCCAGGCGCAGGGCATCGCCGCCGGCGAGTGCGAGATGTCGCTCGGCAACACCTATTATGTCGGCCTGATGCGCAACAACGAGCAGGAGCCGGAACAGAAGGAATGGGAAGCGGCCATCAAGGTCATCTTCCCGACCTTCGAGGACGGCGGCACGCATGTGAACATTTCGGGCATGGCCATGGCCAAGCACGCGCCGAACCGCGACAACGCGCTCGCGCTCATGCGCTACCTCACCTCCGACGAGGCGCAGGCGATCTACGCCGAGCAGGTGTACGAGTATCCGGTGAAGGCCGGCGTCGAGCCGTCCGAGACCGTGCAGTCCTTCGGCGAGCTCAACGCCGACACGCTGCCGCTGGCGGAAATCGCCAAGAACCGCCGCGCGGCTTCCGAGATGGTCGACCGCGTCGGCCTCGACGATGGCCCGAGCAGCTAAGCATTCAGGCATTGACGCAATCGCAAGGTCGGCGGGCATAGAGCTCACCGGCCTTGCGGCCATTTTGGGGGTGGCATGACGGACGTGACGATGACGGCTCGCCGCCGGCGCGCCACGAAGCGGCCGCGCCATGATGTGTCGGTCGGCCTCAGCCTGCTGGTCGCCGCGCTCGTGATCCTGCCGGTGGCGACGCTGGCCGGGATCGCACTGACGGGCACCGGCGAGATCTGGCCGCATCTGGCGCGCCACGTGCTGCCGTCCTCCACGCTGACAACCATTCATCTGCTGGCGCTGACCGCGCTTGGAACCGCTACGATCGGCGTCGTCTGTTCCTGGCTCGTCGTCGCCTTCGAATTCCCAATGCGCCGGACGCTCGCCTGGGCGCTGATCCTGCCGCTTGCCGTCCCGCCCTATCTGGCGGCCTATGCCTTCGGCGAGATGTTCACGCCTTCGGGGCCGGTGCAGAGCGCGATCCGCGCGGTCTTCGGCTTCCAGACCTCGCGCGACTACTGGTTTCCCGACATCCGTTCCACGGGCGGCGCAGCGTTGGTGCTGTCGCTCGTGCTCTTTCCCTACGTCTACCTCACCTCCCGCCTCGCCTTCCTGATGCAAGGCAGGGCGATTGCAGACGTTGCCCGCACGCTGGGTGCCAACCCGGCCAAGGTGTTCTTCCGCGTGCTCCTGCCGGTCGCGCGGCCGGCGATCGTCGCCGGCGTCGTGCTCGTGCTGATGGAGACCGTCAACGATATCGGCGCGTCCGAATTCCTCGGCGTGCGCACGCTCACCTTCTCGATCTTCTCGACCTGGCTCAACCGGGGTTCGCTGGAGGGCGCGGCGCAGATCGCGATCCTGATGCTGCTGATCGTCTTTGCGCTGATCGCCGCGGAGCAATGGGCGCGCCGCGCCCAGCGCTTCCACAATGTGCGCGCGACGCAGATGAACGTGCGCCCGGCTCGGGTGCAGCTCACGGGCTGGCGCGGCTGGCTGGCCTTTGCCGCCTGCGTGCTGCCGGTCGGCTTCGGCTTCGGCATTCCCGCCTGGGTCTTCGGCGCCTACGCCTCGCGCAGGCTTCATCAGCTCTCCGAGCCGCAGCTCTGGTCTGCCCTGTCGAACTCGGTCATCACGGCACTCCTGACCGCGCTTGTCGCGATCGTGGTCGCGCTTCTCCTCATCAACGCAGCACGGCTGGCGAAGTCCCGCTTCGTCTCGACGGCGACGCGCTTTGCCATGATCGGATACGCGCTGCCCGGCACCGTCATGGGCCTCGGCCTGCTATTCGCGCTCGCCCGCTTCGACAATTGGGTCGATGCCCTGATGCGCGCGAATTTCGGCGTCTCGACCGGCCTGCTGCTGACGGGTTCGGCGGGCGCCGTGGTGCTCGTCTGCGCGATCCGCTTTCTCGCACTCGCCGAAGGCTCGATCCGTTCGGGGCTGGAGAAGCTGCCGCCCAACATCGACGAGGCAGCCCGCTGCCTCGGCCGCGGCTCTTCGGCAAGTGCGGCCACGATCATTCTGCCGCTGCTATGGCCGGCAATCGTGACGGCAGGCGTGCTGGTCTTCGTCGACACGGTGAAGGAGCTCTCCGCGACGATCGTGCTGCGGCCTTTTGGCTTCAACACACTGGCGACCTATGTCTACGAGAACGCCTCGCGCGGGGTCCCGGAAGACGGCGCGGTGGCTGCGCTCATGATCATCGCGACCGCGCTCGTGCCGGTTGTACTTCTGTCGCGCGCATTGATGCGCGATCGCCATGCAATGATGTGACGGCCAGCAAAGAAGAAAGGCGCCGTCTTTCGAGGGCGCCTTCAAGAAGGTCAGATTAGCTTCACACGGGGACTTGGAGCTGAATGCGCATCTAAATCTGGCTGCGCCGACCTCAACAAGTTACCCACGACTATCCGCGCGACGGCTTAACGAAATCTTACCAGGGTGTCTCAGATTTTACGAATCGTTCAGCTCCGTGAAATCGCGGTTAAGATCGGCGTTAAGCCGGCGTTTACCCTGACTCAGCTTGCGAGCTGCGGCAGATCGCGGAAAAGGTCGAGCGCAGCGGGATTGGCCAGCGCTTCCTTGTTCTTAACCGCACGGCCATGGACGACATCGCGCACGGCCAATTCGACAATCTTGCCGGACTTGGTCCGCGGGATGTCCGCCACCGGTATGATCTTCGCCGGCACGTGGCGCGGCGAGGCGCCAGTCCGGATCTTGGTGCGGATCTGCTTCTCCAGCGCCTCGTCAAGGACGACGCCTTCAACTAGCCGCACGAAGAGGACCACGCGGGTGTCGTCGTCCCAGTCCTGCCCGATGCAGATCGCCTCGAGGATCTCCGGCATCTGCTCGACCTGGTTGTAGATCTCCGCCGTACCGATGCGCACGCCGCCGGGGTTGAGCGTCGCGTCCGAGCGGCCATGGATAATCATGCCGCCATGCTCGGTCCATTCGGCGAAGTCGCCATGGCACCAGACGTTCTCGAACCGGTCGAAATAGGCGGCATGATACTTGATGCCGTCCGGATCGTTCCAGAACATGATTGGCATGGACGGGAACGCCTTGGTGCAGACCAGTTCGCCCTTGCCGCGGGCAAGTGGCTTGCCGTCCTCGTCCCAGACATCCGTCGCCATGCCGAGGCCAGACACCTGGATTTCGCCGACAAAGACGGGCTTCGTCGGCGCGCCGAGCACAAAGCAGGCGGCGATGTCCGTTCCGCCCGAGATCGAGGCGAGATGCACATCCGCCTTGATGCCTTCATAGACGAAGCGGAAGCCTTCCGGAGCCAGCGGCGAGCCGGTCGACGACAGCGTGCGCACGGATGACAGATCGTGCGTCTCTATTGGCTTCAGGCCGGACTTGCGCACCGCGTCGATGAACTTCGCCGAGGTGCCGAAATAGGTCATCTTCTCGTCGCGTGCGAAATCGAAGATGACGTTGCCGTCCGGGTGGAAGGGCGAACCGTCATAGAGCAGCAGCGTCGCCTCGGAGGCGAGACCCGAGACGAGCCAGTTCCACATCATCCAGCCGCATGTGGTGAAGTAGAAAAAGCGGTCGCCGGGGTGGATGTCGGCGTTGAGCTTGTGCTCCTTCAGATGCTGCAGGATCATGCCGCCGGCGCAGTGCACGATGCATTTCGGCACGCCCGTCGTACCGGACGAAAACAGGATGTAGAGCGGATGGTCGAAGGGCAGGCGCAGGAAGCGCGGCTCGTCGGCCTCGAACCGTTCGGTCATGGACGTGAGCGTTTCCGCGATCTCGATCCGAGCCGCCAGCGCGTCCGCCTTGCCGAGATAGTCGACCACGAGAACCTTGCGCAGGCTCGGCAGCTTGGCCGTGACGTCCGCGACCTTGTCGCCGACATCGTTCGCCTTGCCGGCGTACCAGTAGCCATCGACCGTCACGAACAGCACCGGCTCGATCTGCCCGAAGCGGTCGAGCACGCCCTGCGGGCCGAAATCCGGCGAGCAGGACGACCAGATCGCGCCGATGGACGTGGCGGCAAGCATTGCCGCGACCGCTTCGGGCATGTTCGGCATCATGGCCGCGATGCGGTCGCCGGTCTTCACGCCCTCGGCCTCGAAGGCCTGCTGCAGCTTGGAGACGAGTGCGCGCAGCTCGTCCCAGCTCATGCGGCGCTCGACCTTGTCCTCGCCGCGGAAGACGAGCGCATCGCCGTCGCCCCGTACGCGCAGCAGGTTCTCGGCAAAATTCAGCTGGGCGTCGGGAAAGAACTTGGCACCGGGCATCCGGTCGCCATTGGCAAGCACGCGCTCGCCGCGATCGCCGATCACGCCGCAATATTCCCAGACGAGCGACCAGAAACCTTCCCGGTCCTCGATAGACCAGGCATGGAGATCCTCGTAGCGCATCAGGTCGCGCCCGGTGATGCGGGAGGCAGCGACCGCGAATTTCGTCAGCGCCGACCCGGCGATCCGGTCTTCGGACGGGGTCCAGAGCGGTGCGGCTGCAGTCATCGATATCCTCCGGTCGATTTGCGACGTCGAGCCGTGGTAAAGCACAAGCCCGACGCGCCGCGCAAGCAATCGGCGCCGGCGCATCGAGTGCCAAGGGGATAACGCCTTTGGCGCGCCACAAATGCTTGAAATGTCGTGGTCTTGCGGTAAACCGGACCGGGGTCCATGTGGTCGCTGTGCCATAGCGCGCGGCCAGAATGGCGAGGGCAGATGAAACCAGGCATGATCCGCAAAGGGCTGGTCGCACTTGCCGCCTTGGCCGTGTTCGGCCTTGCGATCGTGCTCGCCCTGCCGTTGATCGCCTCAACACAGATTGTCCGCGACCGCATCGCGCAGGAGCTGAGCGCGCTGTCGGGCTACCGCGTCACGATCTCGGAAGCGCCTGCGGTTTCGGTCTGGCCGGTGGTGCGCGCGCGCCTCGAGGACGTGACCTTCACCGACTGGACGGATCCGGCTGCTGCTCCCGCAATCGAGGCGGAATCGATCGAACTCGATCTTTCTGCGTGGGCCGCCATGCGCGGGGAGATCGTCTTCTCGCGCCTCGTCCTCATGCGGCCGCTGGTGCGCCTGCATGAAGAGGAAGGCGAGCCGCTCCTATTCGACGCTCCCTCCGGCGGTCGCATCCTGCTTGCGCTCAACGCGGCACGCGAGCGCCTTGCCGCCACGCCCGACCAGCGCCCTCCTGCAAGCGAACTGGCAGGCGCCTCCATCGGTCTGATCGAATTTCGCGAAGGCCGCGTGATCGCGACGGGCGACCAGGATCGTCCGATCCTGACGAGCGTGTCCGGCCGCTTCGACTGGCCGGCGCTGACGAGTGCCGCGCGGCTTGACGCCAGCGCGATCTGGCGCGGCGAAGCGGTCACGATCGAAGGCTCCAGTGCCCAGCCGCTTGATCTGGTATCGGGCTTGCGCGCCCCGTTGCGTATCGCCCTGAAGTCCGAACCCGCCAACGTCTCGTTCGAAGGCCAGATGATCGCCGGCGCCCAGCCCTTCATCGAGGGGCGTGCAACGACGGCGTTCCCGTCTCTGAAACGCCTCGTCGAGTGGTCCGATCTCTCGCTGCGCGGCCTGCCGCCCTTGAGCCCGGTGTCGATCACCGGGACGATCGAGGGCAATCTCGAGCGCCTTCGCATCGAGGGTGCGGATGTCGAGCTTGGCAGCAGCCGCGGTTCCGGCCGGCTGGAGATGGCTTTGGCAGCTGAGGTCCCGGGCATTTCCGGAACGCTCGCCTTCGCATCGCTGAACCTGCGTCCGCTTCTCGCTGCTTTTTCGCCTGCCGCTGCCGGTGTGGCCGGCATGTCCGATCCGGTCGAGAGCGGTCTCGTCGGCCGCCTAAACCTCGACATCCGGCTGTCCGCCGCCTCCGCCTCGCTCGGCACCCTGACGCTGAGCGATGTGGCGGCGGCCATGCAGGCGCGTGACGGAATCGCTTCGCTCGATATCTCCGACGCCACCGCCTTCGGTGGCGTCATCCAGGCCGGTCTCAGGATCGACACCAACCCGACGCTGAACGCCGTGGAACTGAAGATCCTCGCCGAGAATGTCGATGCGGGCGCGATGGCGGTGGCTAGCGAAATCCGCCGCGTGGTGCCGCAGGCGCGCGCCAATCTGTCGGTCATCGCGCGCGGCGCAGGCGCCGACTGGGCGGCCGTGATCGCTGACGCGGAAGGCTCGATTTCCGCAACGTTGGGCGAAGGCACGATCCTTGGCCTCGACGTGGCGGGCTTTGCGGCGAGGGCAGGCGAGGGGCGCTTCTTCGCCCTGTCGGAAGTCGAGACCGGCCAACTCGCCATCCGGAACGCGAGCTTTCGCGCGCAGATCGACAATGGCGTCCTGAGGCTCGACCGGTCCGTCATCGACCTGGGCGACCGCACGCTCTCGCTGGAGGGCATCGTCCCTTACATGGGCCGTGCGCTTGCGCTCTCCGGCGGGCTGCTGCCAAAAGCCGAAGGCTCGACCGAGCCGGATCTGCGCTTCTTCATCGGTGGCGGCTGGGACGCGCCGTATGTTTCCCCCGTCGTGGAGCAGGCGGACTTCTAATCCGCCAGCACCCGCGTGGACGGGAAGGTAATCTCGACCAATGTGCCTTCACTCGGTGTTGAGGAGATCGCGAACTTGGCGCGGTTCGCCTCGACCAGCGCCTTGGTCAGCGGAAGCCCGAGACCGGTGCCGTCGCCGCGCTGGCGCTTCATGGTGTTGAGCTGCTTGAACGGCTTCATCGCCTGCTCGATCTCGCCGAGCGTCATGCCGCTGCCGGTGTCACGGAAGCGGATCAGCACCTCGCCACCCGCCTCGTAGCCGGTCGAGACAATCACCTGGCCGCCCGCCGGCGTATGCCGCACGGCGTTCGACAGGAGGTTGAGCGCGATCTGGCGGATACTGCGCCGGTCGGCGACGACATCCGGCAGGCGCGAGGCGAAGCTCGAACGAATGATGACTCGCTCGCGATTGGCCTGCGGCTGCATCATGGCCACCGTCTCGGCGAGCGTGTCGTTGAGCGAGACGGCCTCATAGGCCATCTCCTGCTCGCCCGCCTCGATCTTGGAGATGTCGAGGAGATCGTTGACGAGGTCGAGCACGTGGTTGCCCGAGCGGTTGATGTCGCGCAGATAGCCGCGATAGCGATCATTGCCGATCGGCCCGAACTTCTCGTCCAGCATCAGCTCGGAAAAGCCGATGATCGCGTTGAGCGGCGTGCGGATTTCGTGACTGACATGGGCGAGAAAGTCGGTCTTCTGCGACGACGCCTTCTCGGCGCGCGCGCGAGCCTGCGTCAGCTCTTCCTCGGCGCGCTTCCAGTGCGTGATGTCGCGCAGGACGGCGCAATAGCCGCCCTCCGAAGGCAGCCGCCCGATGGTCATGAACAGCGGGATGAAGCGGCCCTGTGCTTCGCGGCCGATCACCTCGCGCCCGTCATTGAGAAGGCTCGCGACCCCGTTGCCCGACAGCCCCGCGAGATAGTCTGCGGCCGCACGCCTGCTTTCGGTGGCAAAGAGGTTCGTGAAGGGATCGCCCTCCACCGTCTTGCTGTCGAGCCCGAACAGCGCCTCGGCTGCCCGGCTGATCGAGCGGATCGTGCCGTTCGGCGCGATCACTACGATGCCGTCGGTCGCCGTGTCGACGATGGTGCGAAGCTCGGCGAGCCGTGCCTCCAGATCCTCGATAGCACCGTCGTCCTCGTCTTCCACGATGACAGGCTCCGGCACCAGCGTCATCAGGAGCGCGGTTCCGCCCGCCCAGCCGATCGACTGCAGCCTGGCGCTGACGGCATGCGTCTCGCCGGTCGTGCTGCGAACCAGCATACGCCCGTCCTCGACGTCGCCCTCGGCAAAGATGCTGTCCAGCCCGCCGGCAGCGACGAGGCTGTCGAGATCTTCGTGCCCCGTCAGATCTAGGAAGGCGCGGTTGGCGAAATGAAGCGTGTCGCCGGCATGGACGAGTGCCGGGATCGGCAACCCGCCCACCAGTGTCTCATCGGCGAGGCCGCGGCCGGATGCAGGTTGGCTGTCTTCGGCGATCGATACTTCGGCATCGGGCTCCTGCGGAGCCGCGGCGACAGCCAGGATCTCGGTCGCGTCAGCCGGCGGTACAATCTTCTCTGTCGGTCGCGGCTCTTCCCGCTCGGCCGAAACATCGCTATCGCCGGCCGAGCCTTCGGAAACAGGCGCCGGCTCATCCTGCGGTTCGGCTTCATGCGCGACTGCCGGGTCGGCGACGTCGATGCCCGCCGCGCGCAGCCGTGCGCCGATTTCGCGGAAGGCAAGACGCTCGACCGGGCTGAGCGGTCCTGCCGGCCCAGCCTCCTGCGCCGCGGCCCGTCGCTCGGCCAGGCGGATCACCTTGTCGGTCTCGCGCCGTTCAGGCGTCTCGGTGATGGCGAGGGCAGGGGGCTCGACTGCCTCAGGTGACGGCTCTTTGATCTCTGCAGCAGGCTCGGGTTCTGGCGCAGCCGCGACACCAATGCCATGCGCCGCGTCGACCTGGCGGTCGAGCCGGACGACGCCAAAACCACGAAATCCCTGGAACACGCGGTCGCGGCTGTAGATCGGCAAGGCGGCCAGATCGACGGGCACGCGCATGGTGGTTCCCGCGACCGGCCAAAGCATGCTTCGTCCCGACCACGTGTCGCGCCGCTCGATCAGCCTCGCGATCTCGGCCGGCTCATCCATCCCGAGTCGGGCGGCGAATTCCGGGAAGGTCAGGCCGACGATCTGCGTGGCAGCCTCGCCGACGGCTTCGACAAACGAATCCGAAAAGCTGACGACTCGCCCCTGTTCGTCCGTCCGCCACACGAAGCGCATGATCCGCTCGGGCGCCGGCGCGCGCTCTTCGGACACGATCGCTGACGCCGTACTCTGGCCTGGCAAGACAGGGGCCTCTTCGTCGATCGCGGGCTGCAGTGCTGCCGGCTCTGGCGCTTCGGCAACTGACGCCGCCTCGGGTGCAATGAAGGCTTCCGGTTCCGGCTGGGCAGGCGCGGGTGCCTGGACCGTTTTCGGCTCCGGCTGGTCCATCGGCTCGTCGATCGCCAGCACAAGATTGAGCGGAGGGTTGTCACGAAGGCGCGCGATGCCGGCCGGCAGCATGCCACGGCGGCCTTCGATCGGACGCTTCACCAGCCGGTCGTCATCCTCGGCGACCTGACGGGAGAGCCGCTCCAGCGCGGGGGCGGAAATCCCGAGCGCCGCGAAGCCGGTCGAAGCAGCAAGCACTGCACCTTCGCCATCGACGAGGGCTGCGAAGAAGCCGGATTGCGCGAAGCCCTCCAGCGCGCGGGCATGCGCATCCACGGCGGCCTCCGGCCCGGGCGCCAGCACCATCAGCACGCCCGTCTCGCGATTGGGCAGCGCGATGCGGCCTGCCTCGATCATCGTGATGCGCACTGAGAGCGCGCCCGGCAGACGGATCGCCACCGTGCCCAGGTCACCGAGCGGCTTGCGCCCGAGCGAGCCCGCGACCTGCCGCTGAGCAAGCGCAGACAGGCCAGAGCCCGAGCCGAGCGCCTCGGCGATGTCTTCATGGCCGAGCATCAGTGCGCCGGCGCCGTTGGCCCAGAGGATTTCGTCCAGCCGCTCATCCAGCACGACCAGCGCCATGCCCGCCGCCATGCGCTCGCGGATCGGCGCCAGGACGGCTACGTCGATGAAGGAATAGGCTCCCGAAGCCATGGGCTGACGGCGTTTCCTTTTTGGGGCGCCTCCGCGTGGAGCGCCCATGTTTAACCAACCGTTAATAATGGCTTGCAGCCCGCCCCGTCCATGGAAACGCGTCTTCGGCAGTGGCGCAACTGCTGGCTTGGTTAATGGCCACGAATCTTTTTTGTGTGCACTGCACCATAAAGATATTGCAATGCACTCTATGATCCCCTATCTAGTGATCATGAAGCCAAGAATGTGGTGACCGCTGGCCCAGGTCGCCCGGAAACGCAAAAGGATCTAGCGATGAACACGAAGACCGCCAAGACCGCTGAAACCATCGAATTCCCGACCTTCGATACTGCGAAGGCGAGCGACCAGATGCGCGCCATGGCCGAGAAGGGCATGGAGCAGTCCAAGGAAGCCTACGAGAAGATGCGTTCTGGCGCCGAGACGACGCAGAAGGCCATGGAGCAGACCTTCGAGGCTGCCCGCGCCCACGGCACCGAGCTTTCGATGAAGTCGATTTCGGCCATGCGCGCCGGCTCCGACGCCGCCTTCTCGCACATGGAAGCCCTGCTCGGCGTACGCACGCTCTCGGACATGATCGAGCTGCAGACCGCCTTCTTCCGCAAGGCCACCGAGATGTCGGTCGAGACCGCCAAGGACTTCCAGTCGCTGTCGACCAAGTCCTACGAGGACGTCTCCAAGCCGATGCGCGACCTCGTCGAGAAGTCTTTCAAGGAACTCAAGGTCGCCTGATCCGTTAGCGACCTCACAGATACCCGAGACGGGAAACCTCCTCCCTTCCCAACTCGGGGCTCAAGACCGGCACCTCCTCCCGCCGGTCGTTGACAAGGAAAAGGCCAGCACCTCCTCCCGCTGGCCTTTTTCCTTTTTAGGTGTCCGCTAGAGCAGCGAGCCCTGGTTGCCATCTGGTCCGTCGCCTCGGCGCGGTTTTGGCTTTGGCTGAGCCGCAGATACGCCGGCTGCGATTGTCCCGACTTCTCCATCTGAAAACTCGATTCGCATCACCTGGCCGCTGGAAACGTCCGCAGCCTTGGTGAGCGGCGTGCCGCCTGCATCTCGAACCACGGCAAAGCCGCGCGCTAGAACCGATTTGTAGGACAGCGTGCCGAGCAGCCGGTCTGAGCGCAGTACGCTCTCGCGCAAACGCCGCAGGAGCAGCGACGTGGCCCGGTCGAGCCGCTTTTCCAGCGTGTCCGAACGCTCGCGCCCGAGCTGCGCCTGCCTTCCGATCGGCTCGACCCGGAGCCGGATCGCAGCCTTGGCAAAATCCTGACGGCGATGGCGCAGATAGGCGCGGCCGCATGACCGTAGGCTCGAAGCATCTTTCTCCAGCCGCACCCGCGCATCGGCCACACGGTTGCGCAACGTCGCTGCCGACAGCCTTGCTGCTGTGAGCCGTCCGCGCTTGGCTTCAAGCCCCGACTGGAACGCGCGGCCGATGCGGCCTGCGGCCTCGTCGAAGCGTCGCCTTGGCAGCGCCAGAAGCTGGTCGGCGGTGGGCAAGGCGCGCGCGGCGGCCCTGAGCGCCTGGCGCTTGCGCTCCGACGAGCGCGACACTGCGCCTTTCAGCCGTGCCGAGAGGCTGGCGACGGCCGCTTCCAGCTCCGCCTTCACGGGCACGGCGATTTCCGCTGCACCGGTAGGCGTCGGTGCGCGCATGTCGGAGACGAAGTCGATCAGCGTGGTGTCGGTCTCGTGGCCGACGGCCGAGATCACCGGGATCGCGGAGGCCGCGACCGCGCGCGCCAGACCCTCGTCGTTGAAGCCCCAGAGATCCTCGAGGCTGCCGCCGCCACGCGCCACGATCAGCACGTCCGGACGCGGGAAAGAAAGATCGGGCGCGTTGAAGCCCTGGATTGCTGCCGTCACCTCCTGCGCGCAGCTGTCGCCCTGCACGCGGACCGGCCAGACCAGCACATGCAGCGGAAAGCGGTCGGTGATGCGGTGCAGGATGTCCCGGATGACGGCGCCGGTCGGCGAGGTAATCACGCCGATCGTGGCCGGCATGCGCGGCAGGGGGCGTTTGCGCGCGGCAGAGAACAACCCTTCCGCCTCGAGCCGCTTCTTGCGCTCTTCCAGAAGCGCCATCAGCGCGCCGGCGCCAGCAGGCTCCAGGCTGTCGATGACGATCTGGTACTTCGACGAGCCCGGATAGGTGGTGAGCTTGCCTGTCGCGATGACTTCCATGCCCTCCTCGGGCCGGAAGCGCAGCCGCTGGAAGGTGCCCTTCCAGATCACCGCCTCCATGCGCGCGCGATCGTCCTTCAGCGCGAAATAGGCGTGGCCCGACGAATGCGGCCCGCGATAGCCGGAGATCTCGCCGCGCACGCGCACATTGCCGAAGGCGTCCTCGACCACGCGCTTCAGCGCGCCGGAAATCTCGGAAACGGTGAATTCGGCGGCATTCGTCGCCGCGCGGGAATCGAAATCGCTCATCGCTGCACTTCGGGGCTCCGGAGGCTGATGGTCAACCCTTACCAGCCCGGCATGATCTGGCCCGGCCGGTGCCGCTTCGTGCGGGTATAGGGCAGGGAGGCGAAGTCGAAATGACCTGTCTCCTCGACCGCACCCGGCACGGAGATGTTGTCGAGGCTTTCGGAAATGTGCCGCGACAGCGCCTCCACAATCTGCGGCTGGCGCGTATGCCCGCGCAGGATGCCGATCCGGCAATCGGGCAGCGGCGAAAATCCGTCGGCCTCGCCGAGGATGCGCATGCCCGGCCTGAGCGCGCATTCCGGCAGGATCGAGACGGCGAGGCCCGACAGAACGGAGGCGATCACGACGGTCGCGGACCAGCTTGTGAACAGGATGCGGTACTCGCGGCCCGCCCGGTCGAGCGTATCGCAGGCCGCGCGCCGCCAGAGGCAGCTCGGCCGCCCGACGGCGAGCGGCACGACCGGCTCCTCGTGGATCGAATGGTTCTGCGAGGTGACCCACAGCAAAGGCTCGCGCCGCACGACTTCGGAATTGCCGCGCTCGTCGTCATGGGTGACGAGCGCGATGTCGAGATGTCCGCGCCGCACATGCTCGACGAGGTTCGCCGTCGGCTCGCAGATGACCGACAGTTCCACGCGCGGGTTGGAGCGCGAGAAGCGCGCCATGATCTCCGGCAGGAACCGGTCGGCATAGTCGTCGGGCGTGCCGATGCGCACATGACCTTCGAGGCTCTCGTCGTCGAAGGCGGCAAGCGTCTCGCGGTTGATACGCATCATGCGCCGCGCATAGGCGAGCAGCCGCTCGCCATCCTCGGTCAGACGGTTTGTGCGCCCATCCTTCTCGAACAACGTCTTGCCCAGACGTTCCTCAAGCTTGCGCATTTGCATGGAGACTGCCGACTGCGTGCGGTGCACGTGCTCGGCGGCGCGAGTGAACGATCCCGAATCCGCGATCGCGATGAAGGTGTTGATCTGGTCGAGATCGAGAGGCGCACCCATAAGACATTCCATCGTTTTGATTGAAGTCAAACATTAGAAACATTCGTTCGACTAATCAATCACCCGGTGCGAAACGTTAGGCGGTGCCGCAGGAAGCGGCTGTTTCGATTTGAACTCAGAAGGAGAATTGTCATGTCCGCCCTCGAAATCACCACGAGTTCCGCCGGAGCCTGGACGCGTTTCGCGTCGGCTGCCCTGCGCGTGGTCGAGACGGTAACCGGACTTGGCAAAGCGGTCGCCAATCGACGCGAGGTCAATCGCCTCGCGGAGCTTTCCGACCATCATCTGGCGGACCTCGGCCTGATGCGCACCGACCTGGAGGTCGTGATGCGCGGCCCGGTTGCCAGCGATCCGACATCAGGTCTTGCCATGCTGTCGCGCGAACGCGTGCGCTCCCAGATGCGAGCGCTACGGCGCTCCTGACCCTCTAAGCAGGCGCTCCCCTCACACCCCCGGCATTCCCCGCCGGTCGCCTGCCTCCTGCCCGGTCCCGCCCACGGACCGGGCTTTTTCTTTTGGCAGCCCGCCTACATCCGCCGGTCCATGCCCTTAAGGTACTGGTCGAAGATCGAGCCGACGTTGCGTTCGTAATCCTCGCGCGTCTTGCGGCCGGTCTCGAACATCTGGCCGAATAGGTCGTCATAGGTCGTGCGCTCACGCCCACTCGGCAGCGGATCAGGCTGCTTGGGGGTTGGCGTCTGCTCGCGGGGGCCGCCGAACATCTCCTCCATCATACGGCTGAACGGGTTTTCGGCAGGCGACTGACCGCCGGCACCGGCCCCACTGCCGAACATGCCCTCCATCATCTTGCCGAAGGGATTATCGAACGGGTTCGGCGCAGATTGCTGCGGGCGGGGCTGCTGTCCGAAGCCGCCGCGCATCATCTGCTCCATCATCTCGATCAGCGGGTTGCTCGGCGCGGACTGCGCGCGCCCGACCTGGCCCGTCGTCTGCTTGAAGAGCCCGCCCATGATCATGGCGGCGAGCGCCGGCAGCATCTGCTGCAGGGTCTGCTGGGCGATGCCGGTCGTCTGCGCGGCCTGCGCGGCCACCGCCCGCGACAGTTCCTTGGAGCCGAAGATGTGGCCGAGAATGCCGTTGCCCTCCATCATGCCTTCCGGCGTGAAGGCGCGGGACGCATCCTCGTAATATCTGGCGTGCTGGCCGGTCGATAGCGCGCTCAGAAACGAGCCAATGCCGTAGGGATCGGCCGCGTTGCGCTTGAGCCCCTGGCTGAAGGCCGGCAGAAGCGCCTCCATCGCAGCCTGTGTCTGCTCGGGCGAGAGGCCGAAATTGCGCGCCATCTGGTTCACAGCGTTGCCGTTCTGCGCCTGCGCCAGCATGTCGTAGAGCGAAAGCATTGATCTCCTCCTCTGCCGTCTGGAAGAGAGGATACCGTAATCGCCAGAGAGCGAAAGTGAAGCGTCTGCAGGATCGACCTGCAGACCCGGTTCTAGTAGGCGTATTCGAGGAAGGCCGGCTCGATCGATCCGCCCCAGCGCGTGTGATAGGCGCGCACCATCTCTTCAGCCCCCGTCGTGCCGCGGGCAACGACTTCCTCCAGTGGCGCGAGGAAACCGGTCTCGTCATAGCCATCGCGGTTGAGGCGCCGGCGGTTGGAGAGGCCGAGGCGCGAGATCTCGATCACGTCGCGCGCGACGTCGTTGAGGACGCGGTTGCGGAAATTGCCGTGCAGGCCGAGCTTCGGCACCGTGTTTCGCATCGTCGCGACCTCGTCGAGCGACCAGTCCTTTGTCAGCTGCTCGGCCTGGTCGAGCGCGACCTCGTCATAGAGCAGTCCGACCCAGAAGGCAGGCAGGGCGCAGATGCGCCGCCACGGGCCGCCATCGGCCCCGCGCATCTCGAGGAAGCGCTTCAGGCGGACGTCGGGGAAGAGCGTCGAGAGATGGTTCGCCCAGTCGCCCATCGTGGGCAGGCCCTGGGGCACCTCGTCCTTCAGTGCACCGGCCATGAACTGGCGGAACGTGACATGCGTGACGTCGTAATAGCGCCCCTCGCGGATGAGGAAGTACATCGGCACGTCGAGCGCCCATTCGACGTAGTGCTCGTAGGAGAAACTGTCCGAATAGACGAAAGGCAGCTGGCCCGAGCGCTGGTTGTCCGTGTCGCGCCAAATCTCGCCGCGCCAGGATTGCAGCCCGTTCGGCTTGCCCTCGGTGAAGGGTGAATTGGCGAAGAGCGCGGTGGCCAGCGGCTGCAGCCGCATCGAGACCTGCATCTTGCGCCGCATGTCGGCTTCCGACGAGAAGTCGAGATTCACCTGGATCGTGCAGGTGCGGTACATCATGTCGAGGCCCTGCGTGCCGACTTTCGGCATATAGTTCGTCATGATGTCGTAGCGCGATTTCGGCATGCGCGGCGTCTCCGCCAGCGTCCACTTCGGGCTGCCGCCGAGGCCCAGGAAGCGGATGCCGAGCGGCTCAGCGATCTCACGCAGCTGGGCGAGGTGGGCGTTGCCTTCGCGACAGGTCTGGTGGATCGTCTCCACCGGCGCGCCGGACAGCTCGAACTGGCCGCCGGGCTCCAGACTGATCGCGCCCTGGCCGGTCGGCTCGACGAGACCGATGATGTGGCCGGCATCGATGATCGGGTCCCAGCCAAGCATACGCTGCATGCCTTCGAGCAGCGCCTTGATTCCGCGCGGCCCCTCATAGGGCACCGGGGCATTGCCATCGACGTAGAATGGGAACTTCTCGTGCTCGGTGCCGATCCGCCAGGCGGACTTGGGCTTGCAGCCTTCCGCGATGTGTCCGACGAGTTCGTCCACCGTCTCGATCGGACGAAAATCGGTCGTGTCGCGCGCCATCGGGTGTCCTTGGTCAGTCGGCCGATCCGGGGTCGGCGCGCGAGTGATGGCCGAAAGCAGGCAGGCCGATCAAGACAAAAATGCTGACGCGCCCTTCAAGCTCGATTGACGGCGCGTTTGCCGCAGGCCTCACGCCGTCCAGCGGCCAATATCGTCGCTCTCGCCGATGAGTGCCAGACCGTGTGCGATCGACAGCAATTCGCCGCCGCTTTCGATGCGGCCCTCGTCGAACCGCCGCTCGAAGATACGCCTGACCGCCGGCACGAAGGAGGTGCCGCCGGTGAGGAACACTTTGTCGACGCTGGCGGCCGGTGTCTTGGTCCGATCCAGAACGTCGTCCAGCGCACCCTCGATCCGCGCGATGTCGTCGGCGATCCAGGCTTCAAAATCCGTCCGCCGCACGGTCCGCGTGCCGCCCGGCCCGAGCGGGGGAAAGGAGAATTCGGCTTCGTCGGCCGTCGACAGTGCCATCTTGGTTGCCGAAATCGCCTGATAGAGCGGGTAGCCCTCATCATAGTCGACGAGGTCGACGAAGAGCTCCAGCTTCTCCGGCTCGTCCGCATGCCGCACGAGCGACTTCAGCTCCTGGAACTCCCGCGTGGTCTTGAAGATCGACAGCTGGTTCCAGCGCCCGAAATTGGCGTGGTAGCTCGCCGGCAGGTCGAGCAGCTTGCCGAAGCTGCGGACCTTGGAGCCCTTGCCGATCTGCGGCGCGACCAGATTGTCGATCATGCGATAGTCGAACTGGTCGCCGGCGATGCCGACACCCGATTGGCCGATCGGCACGGCGCGCAGGCGTCCTGCCTCGCGTTCGAAGCGGATCAGCGAATAGTCGGTCGTGCCGCCGCCGAAATCGGCGACCAGCACCGTCGCGTCCTGCTTCAGCGATTGCGCGAACCAATAGGCCGCTGCCACCGGCTCGTAGACGAAATGCACCTCCGGCAGCGCAAATCGCTCCAGCGCCTTGGCGTAACGTTCAAGCGCCAGCGCCTCATCGGCATTGGCGCCCGCAAAATGCACCGGCCGCCCGACGATCAGCCGCGAGATTCCGGCCGGCCAGCCGTCGCCCGCATAGTCCTTCAGGCGACGCAGGAATGCCTCCATCAGGTCTTCGAAGGTCTGGCGCCGCGAGAACACCGTGGTCGACTGGAAGGCTGCACTTGCCGCAAATGTCTTGATCGACTGCAGGAAACGGCAGTCGCCAGGATTGTCGATGAACAGCCGGATCGCCGCGTGCCCCGCCTCGACCTGAGGCGGCTGGCCGGCCGTTCCCGGACGCTTCAGGAAGGACAGCGCGGTGCGCATCGAATCTGCCGTGCCGGCTGGCGATGTAAACGCCACCGACTGCGTCCCGCCGGCCGCATCGGCAGTCGCCAGCACCGTATTCGTCGTGCCGAAATCGAGCCCGAGCGCCCGCGCCATCGCTGCCATCCTTGCCGGTGTGATGTGTCTGAAACGCCGTCTTGCTGCCGCCGGAAGAAACGTGCGGCGCGCGGCGCGTGATCGAAAGAGGCGCGCTGGTCGCACAGGCTCGGCCGAAAGGCAAGGCGGGAGGGGGCGGGCGGCCCTCAGTTGCCGGCTGCCGCCGGCGACCCCCACCCTTACCCTCCCCTCAAGGGGGGTGCTGCCGCGCCGCGCTTGCCTGATGAGACGATGCCAGGCTGTCGCTACGCCAAACGCTTCCCTCCCCCCTGAGGGGAGGGATAGAGGGTGGGGGTAGGATTGGAGGGCGCTGCGGCCGGTGTCTGTCTACCGCCAGTCCCCGATAGCCGCCTGGATTACCGCCATAGCGGCAACCGCCGCCGTATCGGCCCGCAAGATGCGCGGCCCGAGCGGGATGGCGGTGACGAACGGCAGGGCACGCAATTGCTTGCGCTCCGCATCCGAAAAGCCGCCTTCGGGTCCGATGACGACGCCGAGTCGGTCGTCGGCGATCTGCGCAAGGATCGGCAGCGGGTTCTGGCTCTCCTCGGCCTCGTCGCAGAAGACGAGGCGGCGGCCCGTGTCCCAACGCGCCAGGAAGGCGTCGAAACCGATCGCATCCTCGACCTTCGGCAGCGCGAGGATTCCGCACTGTTCGGCCGCCTCGAGAGCATTCGCCTGCAGCCGGTCCGTGCCGATGCGCGTCATCTGCGTGTGCCGGGTGATGACCGGCTGGATGGTACCGGCGCCCATCTCGACGGCCTTCTGAACGAGATAATCGAGCCGGCCGGCCTTGATCGGTGCGAAGGCGAAAACGAAGTCGGAGGCCGGCGGCTGCGGCCGCGTCTGCTCGACCGGCACCAGCGTCAGCGCCTTCTTGCGCACCTCGCCGATCTCGGCGCGCCATTCGCCGTCGCTGCCGTTGAAGACGAGCACGGCGTCGCCCGCCTTCATGCGTAGCACGGTGGCAAGGTAGTGCGCCTGCGGGCCATCGACGGAAAGCGTGTCGCCTGCGACAAGCGGCAGGTCGAGGAACAGGCGCTGCATGCGGTAATTGGCTCTCATGGAAAGCGTGATGGCGTCGCCGCGCGGTCGGGTCAAGCGGCCGTCGGATGCCAGACGGGCCGGTAGCCGTGCCGGAGCGCAGCAATCGTGCAGGAGGGGGTGATCGACCAGACCGGCTGCGAAAGCGCCTGGATCGCGACGGGCCTGCCATAGCCGGCAAAGCTCCATGGAAGCGCACTGCCATCGCGAATCGCAAAGTTGTCATCGCCAGAGGCGACCATCGCGCCGTCTGGCAGCGCGCCAAGCTGATCCCGATCGATTGCGATTGCTCCGCCACCCGACGCAATTCGCTGGCGATGGAGGACGGCATCCATCGATGGCGCTGCCACGCGCTCCATCCCTTCTGCCTGCGCCCAAGCGCTGGCGAACTGCCGCGCTGCATCGCGCCGGCAGGTGAAGCACGGGCGGTGGCCGGCGGAGAGTGCGGTCACCTCGTCGAGGAAGAAGAGCTCGGTCCAACCCGCGCTGCCCCGCGGGCCATTGGAGCCCATCACATCGCGCCGGCGTCCGCGCCAGGAGCATGTGCAGATGATCCAGGCCTTGGTCGTCCAGCGTCGCTTGAGGAGGGTCCGCGTCGCCGGATCATGGATGATTCCGCGGTTGCCGGTAAAGAGCCCGCGCGCCGGGTCGGCGACGATCGTGCCGAAGGGATCGACCCTGTTCTGCAACGCCAAGTAGGCCCCCCTTTTTGAAGTGTCTTTTCTGCCACGTGCCTGTGGATTTTCGACAGCCGGCCAGCCACCGGCTGGCGCTCATCCCGGCGCCGGGCTACAGGAGCGCCGCATCCCGCAAGGCGTGCCGACTCCACATCGCGAAACAGACGATTTGCTCACACCATCGACGGAACGATTTCGTCGCTGGATGATTCATCCCGCAACCGTTTCGTAACCGCCAGTATTTTAACGTCAGACATCGAAAAGACCGAAGAGATGAACCCCGTGAAATCGACCCTCCTCGCCTTCTTCATGATCTCCGGGATTGTTCTTTGGGGAGCCGGCATCTACACCGCTGATGCCGCTGGCGATTTCGTGGCCGTCGATGGCTACGGCGTGACCGCGTCGGCCGACTGATCAGCCTTCCACCGTCAGGATCGACTTTGCCGCGCCGTCGATCGACAGCGCGGTAAGCACACCGCTGTCGAAGGCGCGCGTGTCGATATTGACGCGATTGGCCCGGATATCCGCGCGTCCAACCGGCGTGTGACCGTGGACGATCACCTTCGGATGCAGCCGCTCGTCGTCGTGGAACGGCTTCCTGATCCAGATGAGATCGTCCGCAGTCTGCTGGTCCAATGGCACGCCGGGTCTGATGCCGGCGTGACAGAAGAAGAAATCGCCGAGCGTGGCCGACAGGGCCAGACTGCCGAGCAGCCGCCTGTGTCTTGTCGGCATGGACTCGCGCAGCGCGACATGTGCACGCGCCAGGTCCTCCCCGCTTCCTGAGCCGAAATCGACCCCATAGGACAGCGCCGTCTCGCGGCCGCCGAACTGCTCGAAGTTCGGCCAGTCCGAGATATCGTCGAGGAAAGCGAGCAGCCTTTGGTCGTGGTTGCCCATGAGCGCCACGAACCGCGTATCGTCCGCCGCGCGCGACGCAATCAGGTCTAGCACGCCGGCGCTGTCCGGCCCGCGATCGACATAGTCGCCGAGAAGCACGATGCGCCAGTCATCCACTTGGTCGCGAGCAATATCGGCCTCGATCCGATCGAGCATCCGGGCGAGCAGGTCGAGCCTGCCATGGATGTCGCCGATGGCATGGATGCGCATGCCTTGCGGCCCCCGCGCATCCGCGAAAGTGATGCCCTCCGTCACGGTCCGACGACGATGATGTGCAGCGCCCTGGGCCCATGCGCACCCAGAAGCAGCTTCTGCTCGATGTCGGCCGAACGTGACGGCCCGGTAATCATGTTGAAGGTGCGCGGCATCTCGGCCTTGCCGTAGCGCGCACGCACGGCAGCAATCGCCGTTTCCATGTCGCCGCCAACATCGGCGGCGTGAAGCACGACGATGTGGTGGTCGGGCAGGAAGTTGATCGTCGACGGGTTTGCGGCGCCCGAGACCATGATCAGCGTGCCGGTCTCGGCGACGGCCCTGAAGGCATGGCTGACACCGACCTCGTCGAGCCCGTCGGACGGGCCGGTCTTCACCGTCAGGCTCGTCTCGGCCGTCCAAGGCATGGCGGCAAGCCTCTCGTCGGCGCCCATGCGCAGCGCCGCGGGCAGGTTGCGCGCGCGCAAATAGACGGAGACGGCGGCCGGCACCGCATCGCCTGAAGTGACGCGCTCCACAGTGGCGGCCGCGTTCTGCGCCTGCCGGATGAAGAGCTCGACGCGCTCGGCATCGGGCAGTTGTCCGCGCGCCGGGATCACGCCTCTGGGCGCCGCCGCGATCCGCGCCTCGGCTGCAGCCCGGCGGGATGGATCGCCCTTGGCGTCGATGGCGCGCCGAACGCGCCCGATGATGGCCTCGCGCGCGCTCATGAGCGAGCATCCTGCAGGCGCGTGTCCCGGTCGCGCCATTGCTGCATGAAGGTGCGCGCTTCCGGTGCCGGCAATTCGCGGTGCTTCGTCCAGCCGCCGGCCAACGGCAGCCAGGAGAGCCTGCGCTTGGTGCCGCCGAGCGCTGAGATCACCGGGATGCCGAGCGCGGTTGCCAGATGATAGAGCTTCGGCCGCTTGGCGAACCATGCCCAGGCCTTGAGCCCATAGCGCTGGGTTGCCGGGTTCAGACCGCGCTCGAACTCTCGCTCACGCCAGTGCCGCATCATCTTCGGCAGTGGGATGCGCATCGGGCAGACGCTCTCGCACCGGCCGCAGAAGGTGGATGCGTTGGGCAGGTGTCCGCCCTTCTCCACGCCGATCAGCGACGGCGTCAGCACCGCGCCCATCGGGCCGGGATAGACCCAGCCATAAGCGTGTCCACCGACGGCGTGGTAGACCGGGCAATGGTTCATGCACGCGCCGCAGCGGATGCAGCGCAGCATCTCCTGGAACTCGGTGCCGAGCATGGCCGATCGGCCATTGTCGAGGAGCACGACGTGGTACTCCTGCGGCCCGTCCACGTCGCCGGGCCGCCTCGGGCCTGTCGATAGCGTGGTGTAGACGCTGGAATCCTGGCCGGTCGCCGAGCGTGCTAACACGCGCAGCACCTGCGCGGCATCCTCCAGCGTTGGCACGATCTTCTCGATCGATGCGACGACGACATGGACCCGCGGCAGGATCTGCGTCAGGTCGCCATTGCCCTCGTTCGTCACGATCATCGAGGTGCCGGTTTCGGCTACCAGCATGTTGGCGCCGGTTATGCCGACATCGGCCGCGAAATATTGCTGGCGCAGCACCTGCCGCGCCTCGGCCAGAAGCGTTTCCGGCTGCGACAGGTCGCGTGTCTCGGGCAGATGCGTGTGCGCCTTTCGGAAATCCGCCTCGACCTGCTCGCGGTTGAGGTGCACGGCCGGCGCGATGATGTGGCTGGGATGCTCGCCGCGCAGCTGGATGATGTATTCGCCGAGATCGGTCTCGACGGCGCGGATGCCGGCCTTCTCGAGGTGATCGTTAAGCTCGATCTCCTCGGTGATCATGGACTTGCCCTTGGTCACCGTCTTCGCATCGGCCTTGCGGCAGATGTCGAGCACGATGCGCCGCGCATCCTCGGCGGTCTCGGCCCAGTGGACCGTGCCGCCGGACGCGATCACGCGCTCTTCGTAAAGCTCAAGATAATGATCGAGATGGGCAAGCACATGGTCCTTGATCGCGCGCGCATTGTCGCGAAGCTGGTCGAACTCCGGCAGCGCATCAGCCGCCTTCTGGCGCTTGTCGATGAAGCCAGAGCGCACATTGCCCAGCGCCTTCTGCAACTGAGCATCCGACAGCGCCTTGACCGAATTCGCCTTGAAGGTAGGGGAGGTTATCTGCATGGCGCTGCGATCCTGGGGGGAGTGGGGAGGGCGGTCTGGGCAGGGCCGCGCAAGGAGCGCGCTCGCTCCGACCCGCCGAATGGAAAGCGCAGGCCCCCTCCACCGCCTTCGGCGGTCCCCCTCCCCCGTGAACGGGGGAGGATCGAGCGTTGAGGCCGGCCGAGACGGGAAATCCTCCCCTGCGAAGCGGGGGAGGGGGACCACGCGCAGCGTGGTGGAGGGGGCGCGATGACGGCCGCGATAGCGACGACCTCCATCACCGTCCCCCGATCGGCGGCTCGGCGGTCATGCCGGCGAGCACTTCCGCCACATGCCGCACTTCCACGGTCGACCCCTGCCGGCGCAGCTTGCCGGCCATGTTCATCAGGCATCCGAGGTCGCCGGCCAGCAGCGTGTCGGCACCGGCGCCTTCGATGCACTCCGTCTTCTTCTCGACGATCGCATTCGAGACGTCGGGATATTTCACGCAGAACGTTCCACCGAAGCCGCAGCAGACATCCGGGTCCTTCATCTCGCGCAGTTCGATGCTCGGTATCGAGCCGAGCAGCTTGCGCGGCTGCGGGCGGATGCCGAGCTCGCGAAGGCCCGAGCAGGAATCGTGATAGGTGACCGAGCCCGACACGTCAGAGACGACCGTCTCGACGCCGATGACGTCGGTGAGAAAGCTCACCAGTTCGGAAACCTTGGCCGAAAACGCCTTCGACCGCTCGGCCCAGGCCGGATCGTCGGCCAGCAGCGCCGGGTAGTGCTTCTTGAGCATGGCGGCGCAGGAGCCCGACGGCGCGACGACGTGGTCGAACTCCTCGAAGGCGGCGATCGTCGCCTTGGCGATCTCCCGCGCGTCGGCCCGATCACCGGAATTGTAGGCCGGCTGCCCGCAGCAGGTCTGCGCCTGCGGTACGTCCACCGTGCAGCCGGCATCCTCGATCAGCTTGACGGCCGCGAACCCGACGGTCGGGCGGAAGAGATCGACGAGGCAGGTCACGAAGAGCCCGACGCGCGGCGCGTCTATCCGGGCGGTTACTTTATCAAGCATTCTCGGCCTTTTGCCTGTCTGAAATGGTCGTGGTGCCGACACGCTGCAGGAGCCGCAGGCGCGAGACGCGCTGCCAGTTCCCGCTGCGCTCGGCATCGTTCATGGCGCGCTCGACATAATCGATATGGGCGCGTGCGGCTTCCCGTGCGCGTTTCGGATCGCCCGCAACGATCGCATCGTGGATCGCGCGGTGCTGGGCGAGCAGTTCGTCCTGCGCCGCCTCGCGGGCATAGATCAGCGATCGGCTGAGGAATACCCCGTCGGCGAGGAGCCGATAACATGAGCGCAGCGTGTGCAAGAGCACGATGTTGTGCGCGCATTCGCCGACGGCATTGTGGAACTCGACGTCGATGGCGACCTCGTCCTCGAAACGCCCGCGACGGTGCGCTTCCTCCATCCGTGTCATGATCGCGCCGAGCAGCGCGTGGTCCTCGGGCGTCGCGCGTCGCGCGGCGAACTCGGCCGCGATGCCTTCGAGCTCGCGGCGATACTCCAGATAGTCGGCAGCCGCCTTGCCATGCTGGCCGATGAGGTCGGAGACGGCGGGGGCAAAGATTTCGCCGGTAATGTCACCGATATGCGTGCCACCGCCGGGCCGTGACACGATCAGCCCGCGCGCCTCCAGCAGTTTCAGAGCATCGCGCACGATCGGCCGCGAGACGTCGAACTGGCGTGCCAGCTCGCGCTCGCCCGGCAGCTTCTCGCCCGCCCGCACGACGCCTTCCAGGATCAGCATCTCGATCTGCCCGACGACGTCGTCGGCAGTTCGCGAAGGCGCGATCCTGGAAAAGAGCTCGTTCAAGGCAGCGGGTCCGTTTGGGCTTGCGCCGACCATAGCCTCGACGACCCAACTGGTCAATTTTTCTGGCCGGACACCACGCAGGTCCAGCGATGCCAGCTTTGCGTAGAAGCTTTGTCGCATCTGGCGAACCGCAGGCTTTGCTATACGATGACGGCTTCGGCATGGGGGACGACATGGCGGAACGCAGCGAGACCTTGATTACCGGCACCGTGCTGGGGCTGCCTGCCCATCCCGCTCGGCCGATGGCTGTCGGCGAGGTCCACGCCCGGCCCCATCCGCTGATCGACACCCCGCGCATGCTGGTCCAGCTGTCCTTCATGACCGAAGGCGGCGCGGGCGTGGATCACGCGGTGCTCGCCGCTCTCTCGCAGCAACTCGGCATCTCGCCGCCTGACCGCAGCGCGCGCCATCACGCGATGAAATGGGGTCAGGGGACGCTGCGTTGGGAGCGGCACACGGAATTCTCGACCTATCTCTGGAGCACGCCGATCACCCGCGACGGCCCGCCATCGATGGAGGAATCACCGTTCGCAAGCGGTTTCAGCGCGCCCGGCACGGTCATCTCCGGCGTGCGTGTCGAGATCGTGCCTTGGAGCGACGTGACGGAGGCGAGGGTCGCCGAGTTCGACCCTGCGAGCCTCTGCTATTCGCGCGTCGAGGGTGGCCGGGCGGCGGTCGCGACCGACTTCCACCAGGACGGACAGGGGCTGACGCGCATGCTCGTGCTGGACGGGGGCCTGAGCCCGGCTCGCGCCGGCGCTCTGACGCAGCGCCTGATCGAGATCGAGACCTACCGTACGCTGGCGATGCTCGGGCTTCCGCTCGCCCATTCCCAATCCCCCCGCATCCGGTCCGTCGAGGACAAGCTCGCCGCGCTCACAGGCGAGATGCGCGCGAGCGGGCCGGACAAGAGCCAGGAACTGCTGTCCCATCTCACAGAGCTTGCCGCCGAGATGGAGGCCGATGCGGCGGCCAGCCTCTACCGCTTCGGCGCGAGCCGCGCCTATCACGGTATCGTCGAGGAGCGGCTCGCCTCGCTCAACGAGGAGGCAGTGCCCGGCTACGAGACGCTTGCAGGCTTCCTGCAGAAGCGTGTCGCGCCCGCCATGCGGACCTGCCGGTCGATCGAGGAACGGCAGGCGAACCTGTCGCGCAAGCTCGCCCGTGCGGCGACGCTTCTGCGCACATGGGTGGACGTCGAGGTCGAGCGCCAGAACCGCGACCTGCTGGCCTCCATGAACCGCCGCGCGCGCATGCAGTTGCGCCTGCAGCAGACGGTCGAGGGCCTGTCGATCGCAGCTGTTTCCTATTACGTCGTCGGCCTCATCGCCTATCTCTCCAAGGGCGCCGCGCCCTTTGGAATCGCGGTTCCGCCGGAATATGTGACGGCAGCCTCCGTACCGATCGTTGTCTTCCTTCTTTGGCTCTTCGTCCGCCGCCTGCGCCGCACGCATCGCGACGAGGACGAGCCCGAGGAAAGGCGCGGCGCCTGAACCCTCTTCCCAAGACGGCATTCCAACTGGTAAAGAATTAGGACCGGTAGGAGGAGACCGCGCCCGATGACCAGTCTTGCCATGCCTGCGCCGAATGCCGCGACGCTGTCGCGTCGCACGGAAATTGTCGCCGATCTGCGCCAGATCGTGCCGGGCGAGGGCGTTGTCGACACGGAAAACTCGATGCGGGCCTTCGAAAGCGACGGGCTGACTGCCTATCGCCAGATGCCGCTGGTCGTCGTGCTGCCCGAGACGACCGCGCAGGTCTCACGCATCCTCAAATATTGCTCCGACCGCAATATACGCGTCGTGCCGCGCGGTTCGGGCACGTCGCTTTCGGGCGGCGCGCTGCCGCTCGCCGATGCCGTGCTTCTCGTCATGAGCCGCTTCAACAGAATCCTCGACGTCGACTACGCCAACCGCACGGTCACCGCGCAGCCGGGCGTGACCAATCTCGGTATCACCCGCGCCGTCGAGCATGAAGGCTTCTATTACGCGCCCGATCCTTCCTCGCAGATCGCCTGCTCGATCGGCGGCAACATCGCGGAGAATTCCGGCGGCGTGCACACGCTCAAATACGGGCTGACTGCCAATAACGTGCTCGGCATCGAAATGGTGCTTATCGACGGCGAGGTGGTCCGCCTCGGCGGCAAGCATCTCGATTCCGAGGGCTACGACCTTCTCGGCGTCATGACGGGGTCGGAAGGGCTGCTCGGCGTCGTCACCGAGGTGACCGTGCGCATCCTGCAGAAGCCGGAGACTGCCCGCGCAATCCTGCTCGGCTTCCCGACCAGCGAAGAAGGTGGCCAGTGCGTCGCCGACATCATCGCCGAAGGCATCATTCCCGGCGGCATGGAGATGATGGATGCGCCTGCGATCCACGCAGCCGAAGCCTTCGTCCATGCCGGCTACCCGCTCGACGTCGAGGCGCTGTTGATCGTCGAACTCGACGGTCCGGCGGCCGAAGTCGACTATCTTCTCGCCCGCGTCGAGGCCATCGCGGCAAAAAACGGCGCGACGACGTCGCGCGTCTCGCAATCCGAAGAAGAGCGCATCGTCTTCTGGGCCGGGCGCAAGGCGGCGTTTCCGGCCGTCGGTCGCATTTCGCCTGACTATTACTGCATGGACGGCACCATCCCGCGCAAGGAACTGCCGCGCGTGCTGACGGGCATGCGCGAGCTATCGGAAAAGTACGGCCTCGGCGTCGCCAATGTGTTCCACGCCGGCGATGGCAATCTCCATCCGCTCATCCTCTATGATGCCAATAAGCCCGGCGAACTGGAGCGCGCGGAAGCCTTCGGCGCCGACATCCTGCGGCTCTGCGTGAGGGTCGGCGGCGTCTTGACCGGTGAGCACGGTGTCGGCGTCGAAAAGCGCGACCTGATGCTCGAAATGTTCGACAAGGCCGATCTCGACCAGCAGATCCGGGTCAAATGCGCCTTCGATCCTGATCATCTGCTCAACCCCGGCAAGGTCTTCCCGCAACTGCACCGCTGCGCCGAACTCGGCCGCATGCACATCCACCGCGGCCAGGTGCCGTTCCCGGATATCCCGAGGTTCTGACGTTGAAGGTAAGGCAAATATGCCTTACTTTATTGTCGAGCGGAGATGATCATGACGACGCTGACGATTACGGCCAAGGGCCAGGTGACGCTGAAGAAGGAACTGCTTCAGCACCTGGGCGTGAAGCCCGGACAGAAGATCGAGGTCGACCTTCTGCCAGGCGGGAAACTGACGATCATGCCAGCCCCGACAACTGGCGGTTGGGAGAAGGCGTTTGGCATATTGGCCGGCAAGACGGACAAGGTCGCCACGATCGAGGAGATGAACGAGGCAACAGCCAAGGGTTGGGCTGGCCTGCTTTGAGAATCGCGGTCGACACCAACATCCTCGTGCGCATTGTGACACGCGACGAGCCAGTCCAATCTCAGACTGCGTTCAAACTGGTCTCCACAGCCGAACAGGTGATCATCTCGCTCCCCTGCCTGTGCGAATTCGTTTGGGTGCTGAGGGCTGTCTACAGGTTCAACGCTGGCGAACTCGAAACGGCAGTCAGGTCGGTCACAGAACCAGGGAACGTCGTCACTGAACGAGCCGCTGTCGAGGTGGGACTGCGCCTTCTGGCCGAAGGCGGCGACTTTGCAGACGGCATCATCGCCCATACAGGGCTGACGATGGGCGCCGAAGCGGTCGTCACGTTCGACAGGAAGGCGGTGGAAACCATGCAGAAAATGGGAATCCCAGCGGAATTGCCGAGCGTCATCCTATGACCACGTTCACCCCCTCCACCCCCGCCGAAGTGCTCGACGCCGTTGCCTGGGCGGTGTCCGAGGAAGCGCCGGTGGAGGTCCTCGGCCACGGCTCCAAGCGCGCCATTGGCCGGCCCTTGCAGACCGAGCATGTGATCGACCTGTCGGCGCTGACAGGCGTAACACTCTATGAGCCGGAGGAGCTTGTGCTCTCGGCTCGCGCCGGCACGCCGCTTGCCGAGATCGAGGCGCTGCTGACCGAGAACCGCCAGGAACTCGCCTTCGAGCCGATGGATTACGGCCCGCTGCTCGGGGGCGAGCCCGGTCGCGGCACGATCGGCGGCGTCATCGGGGCCAATCTCGCGGGCCCGCGTCGCCTGAAGGCCGGGGCCGCGCGTGACCATGTGCTTGGCGTCCATGCCGTTTCGGGACGCGGCGAGGCGTTCAAGTCGGGCGGGCGCGTGGTCAAAAACGTCACAGGCTACGATCTCTCGAAGGTGCTGACCGGCGCGTGGGGCACGCTGGCGGTGGCGACCGACATCACGGTCAAGGTCATGCCGGCCGCTGAGACCGAGGAGACGCTCGTGCTGCGCGGGCTGAGCGACGAACGCGCGAGCTACGTGATGGCCGCCGCCATGGGCTCGAGCGGGGAGGTGGCATCGGCCGCGCACCTGCCGCCGAGCGTCACTGGCCGCTTCGTCTCCGGCGCGCTGCGCGGTGCCGCTTCGACGGCGCTGAGGCTCGAAGGCTTTGAGACTTCCGTCGCGTACCGGCTGGAAGCGCTCAAGGCGATGCTCGGCGGCGAAGGCGACATCGAGGTTCTAGGCCGCGAGCAGTCGAAGACGCTGTGGCGGGAGATCCGCGATGGCTTTCCCTTCGCGCAGGCGCAGCAGAAAACGCTCTGGCGCGTCTCGATGACGCCGACGCGAAGCTGGGCGATGGTCGACGAACTGCGTCGCCACGCCGGCGTCGACTGTTTTTATGACTGGCAGGGCGGGCTCGTCTGGCTGCAGATGGAAGCCGATCCGGAAGCCGCCGGGCTACGCGGACTGATCGCGCGTCATGGCGGCGGACATGCGACATTGGTGCGCGCGCCGGCCGGCACCCGCGCCGCGGTGCCGGTCTTCGAGCCGCAGGCTCCGGCGCTTGCAGCGCTTTCGGCACGGCTCAAGCAGCAATTCGACCCCAAAGGGATTTTGAACCCTGGGCGCATGGCCTCCTGACGGCAGGCGGAGACGACGATGCAGACCAATTTCACGCCCGAGCAGCTTGCCGACCCGGACACCGCGCATTCCGAAACAATCCTGCGCAAATGCGTCCACTGCGGGTTCTGCACGGCGACATGCCCGACCTATGTCACGCTCGGCAACGAGCTCGACAGCCCGCGCGGGCGCATCTACCTGATCAAGGACATGCTGGAGAACGGCCGTCCGGCCGACAAGGAGATCGTCACCCATGTCGATCGCTGCCTGTCCTGCCTCGCCTGCATGACGACCTGCCCGTCGGGCGTGAACTACATGCATCTCGTCGACCATGCCCGCGTGCACATCGAGAAGACATACCGCCGGCCGCTCGCCGACCGTATCGTCCGCTCGCTGGTCGCCGCCGTGCTTCCGCATCCGGCCCGGTTTCGTCTTGCGCTTGGCGCAGCAAGGGTCGGCCGGCCATTCGCAGGCATCTTCCGCAAGCTGCCGGGCCTGAAGCCGCTCGCCGCCATGCTCGATCTCGCGCCCCGCGCGGTGCCGGCACCCTCGACACTGCCAGGCTCCGGCGCGCATGCGGCGAGAGGACAGAAGCGCGGGCGCGTCGCGCTGCTGACAGGCTGCGCGCAATCGGTGCTCGATCCGGCGATCAACGAGGCAACCGTGCGGCTCCTCACCAGTCTCGGCGTCGAAGTCGTCTTGCCGAAAGGTGAGGGCTGCTGCGGGGCGCTCGTCCACCATATGGGTCGCGAGGAGCAGGCGCTCGCCGATGCGCGCCGCAATGTCGACGTGTGGGTGGCAGAGATCGCCAGGGGCGAGCTCGATGCCATCGTCATCACGGCGTCGGGCTGCGGCACGACGATCAAGGATTACGCCCACATGCTGCGCCTCGATCCGGCCTACGCGGAAAAGGCCCGCATCGTCTCGGGGCTGGCGAAGGACGTGACCGAATATCTCGCGGGGCTCGACCTGCCGGCGCCTGCAACTGCGCCGGGACTGACCGTCGCCTATCATTCGGCCTGCTCCATGCAGCACGGGCAAAAGATCGTCGCGCAGCCGAAAATGCTTCTGAAGCGCGCCGGCTTCGCCGTCGTGGAGCCGCGCGAGGGACACCTCTGCTGCGGCTCGGCGGGGACTTACAATATTCTGCAGCCCGAGATTTCGGCGCAGCTTAAGGCCCGCAAGGTCGCCAATATCGAAGCCACGCGCGCCGATCTGATCGCAACCGGCAATATCGGCTGCATGACACAGATCGGGTCCGGCACGACGATGCCGATCGTGCACACGGTCATGCTGCTCGACTGGGCCTATGGCGGGCCGCAGCCGGCCGGCGTGCCGGCCGCTCGCGTGCTGGAAGCGGCCGAATAGGTCAGAGAATGCCGGGTAATCCCGCCCGGCTCTTGCGCCAGACTGCAAACGGCACCGAGATGAGGTACATCAGGACCCCATAAGTGCCGGACGGCAGGCTGAAGGGCGGCAGGCCCGTCGCCTGCTCGGCGATCAGCGTGCCGACAGTCATGCCGAGCGCGGCGTTCTGCAGGCCTGCTTCGAGCGACACGGCGGTCGCCTCGGGGCGCGACAGGCCGGCAACAAGCGCCAGGCCGAGCCCGCCGCCGAGCAACAGCACGTTGAAGAGCGCCACGGTCGGTCCGAGCGTGCCGATATTGTCGACGATAAGGTCCCACGAAAGGTAGATGCCGCCGATGATCACGCAGAGGAACAGCACCATCGCGATGCGGTTCATGAGCGGCTCGATCCTGCGCACCGTCGGCTCCATGAAGGCGCGCATGGCCATGCCGAGCACGACGGGGACGGTTGTGAGACCGAACATGGTGAGCCCGAGCCCCGTGACATCCACGTCGGGCGCGTCGACGCCGAGAAAGTAGCCCGCGCTCGCGGCTACCAGCAGCGGGACCGTCACGACCGCGACGAGGTTGGTGATGCCGGTCAGCGCGACGGCCAGAGCAAGGTCGCCATCAGCGTAGCGACTGAGCAGGTTCGATGTCGGCCCGCCGGGGCAGAAGGACAGGATCATGAATCCGAGCGCGATCTCGGGCCTGAACGAGAACACGCTGACGAGGATGAAAGCAATGACGGGCAGCATCACCATCTGCCCGAACAGGCCGATCGCAAAAGCCTTGGGATGCTTGGCGATGCGCGCGAAATCGCTGACGCGCAGCCCGAGGCCGAGCGAGAACATGATGGCGACAAGCGCCAACGGCAGGAAAACGTTCAGCAGAAGCCCCATTGCTCCCCCCAGGGCCTGACCGATCCATCCGCAACGAATCCTGAACAGGATACGCCGATCGCACCCCTATTGGAATGCGTATGCGGCATGGCTCTGCCGCACATGGATGATGACTATCGCTGGTTGCGCCACGAGAGTGCCTAGATGACGACCACCTTGGTGCCCACCTTCACCCGCTCGTAAAGGTCGATCACGTCCTCGTTGCGCATGCGGATGCAGCCTGACGAGACGGCCCCGCCGATCGTCTCCGGCTGGTTGGTGCCGTGGATGCGATAGAGCGTCGAACCGAGATAAAGCGCGCGCGCCCCGAGCGGGTTGGCCGGACCGCCGACCATATGGACCGGCAGGATGCGGCCCTTCTTGCGTTCCCGCGCGATCATCTCCGCCGGCGGGCGCCAGTCGGGCCACTCGCGCTTCATGGTGACGCGGTGCGTGCCCGCCCACTCGAAGCCCGGCTTGCCGGTGCCGACGCCGTAGCGCCGCGCCTTGCCGCCGGCCTCGACGAGATAGAGGAAGTTGTCGCGCGTATCGATGACGATCGTGCCGGCCTCGTGCGGACCGCTGTAGTCAACGGTCTGCGGCAGGTATTTCGGGTCCATCGACGGCGCCGAGTGCGGAGCCTGACCGGCCGCGACGGCAGCCGTGCGCATCGGGTCGGGCGCCGGCGAAAGGGCCTGTCGTCGCCGCTGCGGCTCCGGCGCAACCGTCATGCGTACGCCCGGCAGCCCCTCCATGATGTCGCCCCTGACCCGCGCGCCGACGGGCCCGCGCTGCAACTGCATCACCCACGGAGCGGAAAGGTCGGGGCTGACAACGAGCGGCGGGCGCTCGCCATAGCGATCCTGGGCTGCAGCCGGGCTGAGAAGGATCGCCGCAAGCACGGCGCTGCAAAGGGCGGTTTGGACGAGGCGCATGGCTCTTCTTCCTTGTTGGGCCGGAGAAGAGTGGCGCGTCCGAACCAGTGAAAGGTGAACGCCGATCGATAAAACGCGCTTGATCGTGGAAACTGCCGATTATGGTTACGCCGCGGTTCAGGCCCGTGGTAAACGATCGATTGATGTGTGAACGAAAGGCGAACGGGATGAGCGAGGAGTGGTTGATCGAAGGGCCTGACGGGCGGCTGCGCTGCGGCTGGCAGGCAAACCTGCCGGACCATCTTGCCTATCACGACAATGAGTGGGGGCGGCCGGTCGCAGACGACATTCGCCTCTTCGAAAAGCTTTGCCTCGAAGGGTTCCAGTCCGGCCTGTCCTGGCTCACCATCCTGCGCAAGCGCGAGAATTTCCGCGCCGCATTCTCGGGCTTCGACTTCAACGTTCTGGCGGGCATCGACGCTGAAGAGGCGATGTCTAGTCATCTCGCCGATGCTGGCATCGTGCGCCATCGCGGCAAGATCGCGTCGGTCTACAACAACGCCCGCCGCGCGGTGGAACTTGCGGCCGAGCATGGCTCGCTCGCCGCCTATTTCTGGGCGCATGAGCCTGCGGAGGATGCCCGACCGGCACGGATCGACCGTGAGTATCTCGCGGCAAACCCTAAAACCGAAGTCTCGATCCGCATCTCGAAGGATCTGAAGAAGCGCGGCTGGTCGTTCGTAGGGCCGACGACGATCTACGCCTTCATGCAGGCCATGGGGCTGGTCAACGACCATGTCCATGGCTGCACATGCCGGCCTATCGTCGAGTCCGAGCGCGCTGCGTTTCGTCGGCCGGCAGGCGCTGAGCCTCGCCCTCGATGATCTTGCCCTCGGCCATCAGGTGCTCGCGCCACAGCGCGACATTGCGCTTGTTGGCCTTGTACCAGACGTCGAACACCGTACCGGCGAGCGGCACCGAGCCGATGGCCGTGTCGAGCGCGAGATTGACGACCATGCGCCCGAGCACGTGCGACGGCGCTCCGTGACGCGCGGCGCCGAGGATGATCCCGGCACCGACGATCGCCGCCGCGCTATCGCCGATGACCGGCAGCAGGCCGGCCGTCGCATCGAGGCCGAAGCGGATCGACGTGAAGGGGATGCGCCACTGGCTGTCGAGAAGACGCGCCAGCGTCTCCAGTTCGCGCAGCGCCTTGGCCTTCTTCGCGTCTTCCGGTGTCATCCGCTCCATCGTCCGATCTCCTGAAGGGCGCAGGCAAACGCGCGGGCGACGCACCGGTTGCAGCCGGCCTCGCGGCTTGCCGCCCGGATGCTGATGAGTTAGGAGACGGCGCGCCTGTTTTCGAGCGCTCCCTCCCTGATTTTTCGAACGGATTTGCGATGGCTGACAAGGCGGAAAAGATGAAGGCGCGGCTGCCGCGCGGCCTCGTCGACCGGCCGGCCGAAGACATCCGCGCGGTCGAGGAGATGATGGCGCGCATCCGCGCCGTCTACGAGCTCTACGGCTTCGAGCCGGTCGAGCAGCCGATGATCGAATACACCGACGCGCTCGGCAAGTTCCTGCCCGACCAGGACCGGCCGAACGAGGGCGTCTTCTCATTCCAGGACGATGACGAGCAGTGGCTCTCGCTGCGCTACGACCTGACAGCGCCGCTCGCCCGCTACGTCGCCGAGAATTTCGAGCGGCTCCCAAAGCCCTACCGCTCCTATCGCTGGGGCTGGGTGTTCCGCAACGAGAAGCCGGGCCCGGGACGTTTCCGCCAGTTCATGCAGTTCGACGCGGATATCGTGGGCACGCCAGGCGTGGCGGCGGATGCCGAGATGGCCATGATGATGGCGGACACGCTCGAAGCCGTCGGCATCAAGCGCGGCGACTATGTGATCCGTGTCAACAACCGCAAGGTGCTCGACGGGGTGCTTGAGGCGATCGGCCTTGGCGGCGACGAGAACGCCGGCCGGCGCCTGACTGTGCTCAGGGCGATCGACAAGCTGGACAAGTTCGGGCCGGAAGGGGTGCGGCTTTTGCTGGGCAAGGGGCGATGGGACGGCGGCAAGGAAGGTGAGGGCGATTTCACCAAAGGTGCTGATCTCGACAAAAGTCAGATCGACACACTAGAGGCAATCTATAAGCATCGCGAACAGAGCCGCGAGCGACCACTCGGCTATCAGGAGGCAGAAGACGCAGCTTCCGAAGACGATGAGGTGCTCGATACAAATTTGGGCAAGCTCGTTTCAGGCGGCGCAGGCTTCTTGTCATCGTACCGACAACTGTTCGCGAACGATCCCCGAACGCTAGAGGCGGTCGGAGAACTCGAGCAAATCTCGCAGCTGGTGCGCGCTGCAGGTTACGGCACCCGACGCATCCGCATCGACCCCTCCGTCGTCCGCGGCCTCGAATACTACACCGGCCCCGTCTACGAAGCCGAGCTGACCTTCCCGGTCGTCAACGAGGACGGGCAGACGGTGCGCTTCGGCTCGGTCGCCGGCGGCGGGCGCTATGACGGGCTCGTTTCGCGCTTCCGCGGCGAACCAGTCCCGGCGACGGGCTTCTCCATCGGCGTCTCGCGCCTGACGACGGCGCTCAAGAACCTCGGCAAGCTGGAGACAGCCGCCGTGATCGCGCCGGTCGTGGTCCTCGTCATGGACAAGGACACCGAGAGCCTTGGCCGCTACCAGCAGATGGTCGCGCGCCTGCGCCAGGCCGGCATCCGCGCCGAGATGTATCTCGGCGGCGCCGGCATGAAGGCGCAGATGAAATATGCCGACCGCCGCGGCAGCCCTTGCGTCGTCATCCAGGGCGGCGACGAGCGCGCAGAAGGCGTCGTCCAGATCAAGGACCTCGTCGCCGGCGCGAAGGCCGCCGAAGCCATCACCGACAACACCGAATGGCGCGAGTCGCGCCCCGCGCAGGTCTCGGTGCCCGAGGCGGAGCTCGTCGAAGCCGTCCAGCGCGTGCTGGATGCGCAGAAGGCGGAGCGGAGATGAGGGGCACCGCGCTCTCCCTCCCCCTCGCGGGGAGGGTGGCCGCGAAGCGGCCGGGTGGGGTCGGCGGTGCCGGCCGCAGCGCGTGTCATGCGCCCAGCCCTGCACGAGCTACCCCCTCTGGCCTGCCGGCCATCTCCCCCGCAAGGGGGGAGAGGGTCCCGGCATGACCTCCCGCCTGCCCGAAATCGCAGCTGACATCCGCGCCCTGATGACCGAGCGCGGCGTTGACATGGTCGACATCCCCGTCCTGCAGCCGGCCGACCCGTTTCTGGACATGGCCGGCGAGGATCTGCGGCGGCGCATCTTCCTCACCGAGAGCGAGACGGGCGCCCAACTCTGCCTGCGGCCCGAATTCACCATCCCCGTCTGCCTCGACCACATCGCCACCCGCGCCGGCACGCCCAAACGCTACGGCTATCTGGGCGAGGTCTTTCGCCAGCGCCGCGAAGGCAGCGCGGAGTTCTTCCAGGCCGGCATCGAGGATCTCGGCACCACCGATCGCGCGCTCGCCGATGCGCGCTCGATCGCCGACGCCCGCGCGCTTGTCGCCCGATCGCTCGGCGACCGCGAAGTGGTCACCACGCTCGGCGACCAGCGCATTTTTGAAGCCGTGCTGGCGGCCCTCGGCCTGCCGCGGGGCTGGCAGAAGCGCCTTGCCCGTGCGTTCGGCTCGCGCAGCCTGCTCGACCAGGCGCTTGCCGATCTCGCAAGCCCCGCACCCGGCGGCGCGCTCGACGCGCGGCTTGCCGAACTCGTCACCGATGGAGACGAGGCAGCGCTCGCCCGGGAAGTCGCGACGCGCATGAGCGCGGCGAATCTGTCGGAGAGCGCCGGACGTTCATCGTCAGAGATCGCAAAGCGGCTTCTGGAAAAGACCGAACTGCGCAGCGTGCGTCTTGCCGCCGACGCGATGGACGCCCTGCAGCGCTTCCTCGACATCCGCGTCCCGCTCGACCGCGCCGAAGCCGAACTGCGCAGCTTCGCCGACGGCGCGCGCATCTCGCTCGCCGGTGCGCTCGAAACCTTCGCCGCCCGCGCCGCCTCGATTTCGGAGCAGGGGCTGGACGCCTCTGAAATCACCTACGACGCAGCCTTCGGCCGCCCGCTCGACTATTACACCGGCCTCGTCTTCGAGATCGCCTTACCCGATGCCGACCGTCCACTCGTCGGTGGCGGCCGCTACGACCGCCTGCTGACATTGCTCGGCGCCGCTGAGCCTATCCCGGGCGTGGGGTTCTCGGTCTGGCTCGACCGGATCGAACAGGCGAGGGGACTCGCATGACCATCACCCTCGCAGTGCCCTCCAAGGGCCGGCTCAAGGAAGAAGCACTCGGCGTGCTCGCGCGTGCGGGCCTGAGCGTCGCGCAGGATG